>BNJS01000529.1_pt1 | contig 145431 bp, 200 predicted proteins | sample 8540461 | NCBI WGS metagenome assembly BNJS01 (sample SAMD00202454, study PRJDB9452) | human saliva metagenome | isolation source: human saliva | place: Japan | reverse complement strand
TGATTTCAACTAAAATGACGCCTTTAGTAAGAATTTTTATGAAAAACTTCAAAAAAATTGTTTACGTCAACGTTTTTAAAAACACAAAAAGAAGACCTCGCGAACTCACCCAAGTCTTCTTTTTGAATTTGTTTACTATATTATAGTAGAAACTAGTTTTTCGAAATCCTCTAGCCATTCCTTTTTGATGTTCTTTTCAAGGTTTTGTTGACGTTTATCTTCTTCCATTTTTGGCATCATAATAAACGCATCTCCAAAACTATCTAAATCATACTCATCACTCACGAGTTCCTCTTTTAAGGTTTCAGGAACTTCTAGCTTTTCTTTTTTAAGGAAATCTTCTTTTTTGAGACGAATAGACATATCTATTCTCCTTTCGCCACACGGTCTTCAAATACTTTTATCTTTTTCTAATAATACAGTATTTTTATTCAGTCTGGCAAATGCGGCAGCGTCTCTTATTAATTCTTTAACTTCTTCTTGATCCATTTCATTCACAAATGCATTTTCTGCAAGTAAATATTTAATACGTGCTAAATAGTAAGTAATATGATTTTCCCCACAAATCGTTACTCCTCGACGTAATAATACATCACTTGTATCGTATTCTTAATCGTCGCATAAAAATGTTGCTGCGTAATATAGGACTGTTAGGACACGACAAACATCTTCTACAGACTCGATGGTATACGAATCAATTTGGTGAATAGCTTTTTCAAAGAAGTACTTCTGCCTTATCGTAATCGGCTTGATTCATATAAATAAGGCCAATTCCGGTATAGGCTAAAAAGATATACTTATTATCTACGTCTGAATGATCCGCTAATAATTGATTAAAATAGAAGAAACTGTCGGCATCATCTTTCTTCATTAAGGTTTGCGTGAACCCTTTTAAGTATAGATATCGCCACTCTTGTTGCGTTGTTAAATGTGAGACGTTAATACTTTTAATGAGTTCTTCTGCTTCTTCATAATCCATACTCACAATATTGGATTCGATTTTTATCAAGTTTTTTATTTAACACTGAGTCTTTAATCGCTACAGATGGAAATAACTCCCTACGTCCATTTGCAACTTTTTGCAAAGCAAGGTCAATATTTTCATTGAAGGAATTTGACCGTGATTTTCGAATCGACTCAATGTAGCTTGTGTACAAATACCCTCACTCAATTCAATTTGAGATAAACCTAGTTCTTTTCTTCGATTCACAAAAATTTGAATATCCATAATATCTCCTTTCTTTTTATTAAAATTATGACTCCTATATCATAATTATTATACCTTTTATTTTTCGATATATCCAATAGAAAAACTTTAATTATGTAGAATTTTTGTGGGATTTTTTTCTTTTCTTTCTGATTGAAAAATGATTTTTATATATTATTTTTATATATCGTATTTTGTAAGCATGAAAAATATTTTCGTTCCAAAATCTTTCATCAAAAATGATTGATATAATAATCATTTTAGCCATTATCTTTTAAAATGTCGATTTTTAAAAGACAAAAAGCTTATGACCGAAACGGTCATAAGCTGTCATTTTTCTATTCTGCGATTTCAACGACTAGGTAACGATGTGGTTCTTTACCTTCTGAGTGAGTTGAGATGCGTTTATTTTTACTTAACGCAGCGTGAATTTGTTTTCTTTCATACGCTGGAAGTGGTTCTAAGTAAACAGGTTGTTTTTGTTTTTAATACTTTACGAGCTGTTCTTTCCGCAATTTGTTGTAATGTTTCACTACGACGTTGACGGTAATCACCAACATCCACTTGAACTGAAATACGTCCTTTAATGAAGCGGTGTACAGATACTTGCGCAAGTACTTGTAAAGCATTCAAGATTTTACCATGTTTTCCGATTAAAAGACCTTGTTTGTCTGTGTCGAATACGAAAGTCATGCGGTCACGACGTGCTTCAACTGTTACTGTTGCTTCAGCGCCGTACGTTTTAGCGATGCCTTCTAAGTATTCTTTTGTAACACGAGCAGCTTCTTCTAATTGGTCAACTGTTTCTTCGTAATCTACGTCTCCTGCTTCTTCGTCTTCGAAATCATCTTCATCGAAGTCTTCTTCAGGAACTTCCACAGTTTCTACTGTTTCAACAGTTACTTCTTGGGCTGCTTCAACAACAGGCTTAGAAACTTCTTCTACTACTTCTTCGTTAACCATTGTAGCAACTGGTGTTAATTCCACTTCAGCATTTTTTTGACCGAAGCCAAACAATCCTTTTTTACCTTCAGAAATGATTTCCACAAACACTTGGTCTTGCGATAATCCTAACTGACGTAATCCTTTTTGAATTGCTTTTTCTACTGAAACGTCACTTACTTTAATTGTATTTGTCATCGTAAACTCTCCTACTCTATAAAAATCATTGTTATTATCTCATGATTGAGACATTTCAACAAGAGCTCTGTAAGAATTATTTTCCGTGTCTTCTCTTCGCTTTTTCAAGCGCTCTTGCACGACGTTTTTTCTCAGCGATAATCGCTTTTTGCTCTTCTTGGAATTTAAATGGATTATTTAATAGTAATGTTTGGCCTACCATAAATACGTTTCCGACTACCCAGTAGAGTGATAACGCACTTGATAACCCAAGAGACATTAAATAGGATCATTACTGGCATTACGTACATCATTACTTTACCAGCGCCACCAGTATCTTGCATTTTCATTGTTAACCATGTTGTGATGAAACGTAGTTACCGCAGCTAAGACTGGTAAGATGAAGTATGGGTCTGGTTGGTCTAATTGGAACCATAAGAAATGACCTGTTTTCAATACATCTGTACGGCTAATTGCTTGATACAATGCCATCATGACTGGCAATTGAATTAATGTTGGTAAACATCCAGCGTATTGGTTAATACCTTCACGCTCATATAAAGCATTCATTTCAGCTTGAAGCATTTCTTGCGTTGCACGGTCACGTGCTGAATACTTCTCACGTAAAGCTTTTAATTTCTGGTTGAAGAATCGCTTGTTTACGCGTACTTTTGTATTGGAAGTGCATTAAAGGAATCATAATTAAACGAGTAATAATCGTAAAGACGATAATCCCTAAACCGTAACTTCCACCCTAATAGGTTTGATAACCAGATGATAAATTGAGATAAATTATAGAGAACAATTCGATCCCAAAAATCCTGTACTAGACTCCGTAATTGGAGAAGTTCCACAGGCCGCTAAAAAATAAAGTTAAAACTGCTAATGATAAAAATCAATTGGCTCTTCAATGAAAAGTCCCACCTTTTAGAATATTTAATTTTCAATGATTCCTTCTTTAATAGGAATCTTAATTTTTAGGTAATAAAGTAGCTAATTTTTAAAACATGCATCATACTGCTTTTTCATTTCTTGATAAGACATTTGTACGATGGGTTGACGAGCAATGACGATAAAATCTACATCTTGCGCCAATTGGTCGTCCAATTCCATTAAAATATGACGGATTCTTCTCTTTAGACGATTACGTGTGACCGCATTTCCAAGCTTTTTGCTGACAGAGATTCCCACACGAAAATGGGATTGTCCTTCCTTATTATATTTGATAAATAACGAATTGACGGTTCGCTGTCGATTTTGCCTTTATGAAATACCTTTTTGAAATTCGCGGTCTTTCTTTACTCGAAATGATTTTCTTTTCATCTACTTGAATCTCTCCAGTCACTCAAATGGTTTTTAAAAAAAAAGACCACTGAGACGTTCAGTGATCTAAGCTGCTAAAACTTTTCTACCTTTACGGCGTCTGCTTGCTAATACTCTACGGCCATTTTTTGTGCTCATACGTTTACGGAATCCGTGAACTTTTTGACGTTTGCGTTTGCTTGGTTGATATGTTCTTTTTCATTCGTGTGCACCTCCTACTGTAAATGAAATATCTAGTCTCCCTAGACAGTCTAGTACATTATAAATATAAAAATGTTTACTTGTCAATATAAACTATCTAATCACTAAATTACTGAAGTATCATAACATAATCCCTCTAAAAATTTCTACAAATAACTGTCTATTTTGTTCTATTTTTAGTTATTCACATCGATGGTGGATAGCTTTTTGCATAAAAAGACTATTTCCACATACTTATAAACAATTTATCCACAAAATAACAATCTGTTTACAAAAATTATACACAATGGTGGATAACTCTATTAAAATCCTTTTATATCAACTTTCTTTATTGTTTATAACTGCTATTTTTATGTGCGTATCTCTGTGAATATCCACTTTTTCCTCTGACTTATCCACCGTTTTGTGGATAAAGTTATCAAAAGTTGTCTTTTTTTGTGATTTTCTCCATCCGATTGTGGAAAACTTTTTGGAAAGATGGTACACTGTTAAATGGATTAGAATCTTGAAAACGATATAAGGAGGTGCATTTATGAATTCCATCCAAGAATTTTGGAAACTATTATTAGAACACTTTGAAAAAACAAATTCCGAATTTACCTTTAATCACTGGATTAAACCAGCTGAACCGATTCGAATTGAACAAAATATTCTCTATATTAAAGTGCCTTCTAAGACATTTGCGAGATATTGGCAAGATAACCTCATCAGAGACATTATGGAAATTGGATATGATTACTTTAGACAATCTTTGAACCACGTTTTATTGATTCAGAAGATGAAGCGCAAGTAACCACTCCATTCCACCAAGGAATCGAAGAAATTCAACCAAATATTCCTGAAACTCCAACAATGGTTGCCATTGAGGAAGACTCGCATTTGAATCCTAAATATACATTTGAAACTTTCATTATTGGGAAAGGAAATCAAATGGCCACGGCTGCCGCGCATTACGTTGCGGATAATCCTGGTAATACCTACAACCCTCTTTTCTTCTATGGAGGTGTAGGACTTGGAAAAACTCATTTAATGCAAGCGATTGGGAATAAATATAAGAAGAGCCATCCAAACGCACGTGTCAAATACGTGACGAGTGAAGAGTTTATGAATGAAATGATTGCTTCGATTGGATCAAAGACACCGCAAGAATTCCGCAATCGTTACCGTAATGTGGATATCTTACTGGTCGATGATATTCAATTCTTAGCGAAAAAAAGCGACTCAAGAAGAGTTCTTCCATACATTTTAATGCGCTTTTCAATAACCAAAAACAAATCGTATTAACAAGTGACCGTCAACCAACGGAAATTAAAGAATTACAAGAACGTCTCGTATCTCGTTTCGTATCTGGTTTATCCGTAGATATTACGCCACCAGACTTAGAAACGCGTATTGCGATCTTACAAAATAAAGCCACTTCTCTTGGTTTAATATTCTATTGAAGTGTTGAGTTATGTCGCAGGTCATATTCAATCAAACGTCCGTGAATTAGAAGGAGCTCTTATGCGTCTTCAAGCGTACTCAGTTATGGTCGGACAAGATATTTCAACAGACTTAGCTGCAGAAGCGTTGCAATCGTTCCTTCCTGGAGGCGACGAGAAGCTTCTTACAGTTCATGATATCCAAAGCGCCGTTGCGAAATACTACAATATTACAGTAGAAGATATTAAAGGAAAGAAAAGAACGAAGACAATGGTTCAACCGCGTCAAATCGCGATGTACCTCTCTCGTGAATTAACACGTGTTTCTCTTCAAAAGATTGGTGCTGATTTTGGTCGTGACCACTCAACGGTTATTCACGCCTATGAAAAAATTAGCCAAGAAGCTAAAGATGATCCAGAAACGATTCGCGTGATTAATGAAATCAAGCATTCGCTCGGTTATTAAGCTGTGGATAAGTGCCATAAAACGGTGGAGTTTTCCACAATGGTTATCCACAATTAAAAATGGTCTCTGTTATAAGGAAAATGGACTTTTCCACAATATACACAGGCCCTACTACTATTACTATTTTATTAATAAATAAATTAAATATAAAAGCACACCCTAAAGGAGGCAGTTATGAAATTTTCAGTAAACAGACAAGGGTTCTTAAAAAATCTTGTAGATGTGCAACGTGCAATTCCCATCAAAAAAACAACAATTCCGATTTTGACAGGGATTAAATTAGTTGCAAGTGAAGAAGGATTAACATTAACAGGTAGTGATTCAGAAGTTTCTATCGAAGTATTCTTACCAATCGAAGACGAAGAATTACAATTAACAGTCCAAGAACCAGGTAGCATCGTTCTTCCTGCTCGTTTCTTTGGAGAAATCGTTAAAAAATTACCTTTAAATGTATTCACACTTGAAACAAATGATCAATTACAAGCAACGATTACAGCAGGTAAATGCATCATTTACATTAAATGGATTATCAGCAGTAGATTATCCACAATTACCAGAAATCGAAAAAATCATGTCATCACTATTCCTGTTCCATTATTTAGACAAGTGATTGTACAAAACAGCTGTTGCCGTTTCAACTGCAGAATCTCGTCCAATCTTAACAGGGATTCATATGGTGATTAAAGACAACCAATTAAAAGCAGTCGCAACGGACTCTCACCGTTTAAGCCAACGTATCATTCCATTACAAATGCCAGCTGGCAGTGATGCATTGACTTTTGAAATGACATTACCTGGTAAAACATTATTAGAATTATCTCGTATCATCGACGGATTAGAAACAATCGATTTTGCGATTACAGATAATCAAATCTTGTTCCAAACAGAAACATTATCATTCTACTCTCGTTTATTAGAAGGAATGTATCCTGATACAGACCGTTTAATTAACGACGGAGCGAACACTTCTATTACTGTTGTTGCTAGCGAATTGGTAGCAGCTGTAGAACGTGCTTCATTAATGTCACATACGGATAAAAACAATATCGCGACATTAACACTTTCTCCGGAACGTATTCTATTAACAGGGAAATCTCCTGAAGTCGGTACGGTTGAAGAAGAAATCGCTGTGGAAAACTTCGAAGGAGCTCCACTTGAAATTTCATTCAACCCAGACTACTTAAAAGAAGCGTTGAAATTATTCGGTTCTTCAGAAGCGGTCATCAACTTCTTAGAAGCAAACCGTCCATTCACATTGAAACTAAAAGAAGACCACTCTGGTATTCCACATAGCTTCATTCAATTAGTGACACCTGTTCGTACATTCAACGGGTAATCATAAGATTATAAACATTTCTCACTCGAGCTTTCATTTTTGAAGGCTCGAGTTTTTTATTTTCAACTCTATTTTTTTGCATTTTTCCCGAAATTCACTTATAAGTGAATTTTGGGCAGCACGATTTTGGGGTGATTTTTGGCCCAAAACTTTCAATTTTTGAAAAAATCCTAGTAAATTTTGTTTTTCGTTTTTTTAGGCTTTTTTGTTGATTTTGACTAAAAATTGAAATAACCCCCTAAATTTTGCAATTTCTTTGCGAAAAGCGTGTAAAAATTGTATAATATTGTAGAGTTATTCTACTTAAAAATATGTGAGCATGCATGAGTTTAATGGAGTTCTCACCAATATCCATTAGAAAAGAGGAAGTTCATGACAACTATCGTATCGATCTCTGATGAGTACATTACATTAGGGCAATTTTTAAAACATATTGACGTCATTACAACGGGCGGACAAGCAAAATGGTACCTGCAAGAATATACAGTTTTTGTAGATGGAGAGTTAGAAAATCGACGTGGTAGAAAATTATATCCGAATACACGTGTCGAAATACCTGATGAAGGTATTTTTATTGTGAAAGAAATGAAATCGGATGAAAATGATTTGAACACACATGACGCATGAAGCTGACTAATTTACAATTACAAAACTTTCGTAATTATGAATCTGTCCAACTAGAGTTTACAGACGGTGTGCATGTTTTTATTGGTGAAAATGCACAAGGGAAAACCAACCTGATGGAGTCGATTTATGCCTTGGCGATGACAAAGAGCCACCGCACTACAAACGACAAAGAACTGATTGGATGGAAAAAAGAGTTTGCGACGATTAAAGGGACCGTTGAAAAAACAGCGACAAAGACGAATTTAGAATTGCAATTTTCTAAAAAAGGAAAAATCGCGAAAGTGAATTATTTGGAGCAAAAACGACTGAGTTCTTACCTTGGAAACTTGAAATGTCATTCTATTTGCCCCAGAGAACCTCACGCTTGTCAAAGGGTCTCCGCAAAATAGACGTAAATTCGTGGATATGGAACTTGGACAAATGAGTTCCCTCTACCTCTATGATTTAGTGGAATATAATCGCGTCTTAAAACAACGGAATACGTATTTGAAGCAGCTAGCGATTAAGAAAAAGCAGCCGGACGAATACTTAGAGGTTTTAAGCGAGATGTTAAGCGAGTTAGCAAGTAAAATCGTCTTTCATCGTCTCGATTTTATGAAGCAATTGGAGGCTTTAGCCATTCCGATTCATGACCAGTTATCGCTTGGTCGTGAGAAATTCTCGGTTTCGTATCAAGCAACGATTCCGCTGGAGGATGGTTTAACCCCTTCGCAAATGAAAGAAATTTATATCGATCAATTCAAGAAGAATCAAACTCGTGAGGCGGATCAAGCCACAACGCTGATTGGACCGCACCGTGACGATTTGATTTTTTATTTGAACGAGATTCCGGTTCAAACGTACGGTTCGCAAGGACAGCAACGTTCGACCGTTCTGAGTTTGAAGCTTGCGGAAATCGAATTGATGAAATTATCGACGGGTGAGTATCCTCTTCTACTATTAGATGACGTACTGTCCGAACTCGATGATGATAGACAAACTCATCTGATTAAGGCCATTGAAAATAAGGTGCAAACCTTTATTACGACAACGAGCCTGGATGGGATTAAGCAACAATTTATTAATGAACCAGTCGTAATACCGATTGAAAAAGGAACTATTTTAAAAACGGAGAGTGAGAATTAGCATATGACAGAAGAAAACAAAGCTGAATTAGCTGCGCAATATGATGCCAGTCAGATTCAAGTATTAGAAGGACTCGAAGCTGTTCGTAAACGTCCTGGGATGTATATTGGTTCAACAAGTAGTGCCGGGTTGCACCACCTTGTTTGGGAAATCGTGGATAACTCAATCGACGAAGCGTTGGCTGGGTTTGCGACACATATCGAAATCGACATCACTAAAGAAAACCATATTCGCGTAACCGATGACGGACGTGGGATTCCGGTCGATATTCAAGAAAAAACAGGTCGTCCTGCCGTAGAAACTGTATTTACAGTGCTTCACGCCGGTGGTAAATTCGGCGGCGGAGGCTATAAAGTTTCTGGGGGTCTTCACGGGGTTGGGGCTTCTGTTGTTAATGCTCTTTCAACAGACTTAACCGTTCAAGTATTTAAAGATGGCAACATTTATGAGCAATCTTATAAACGTGGTGCCGTTTTAGATGACTTAAAAATCATTGGTAAAACAGATAAACATGGTACAAGCGTATACTTTGTACCAGACCCTGAAATTTTCCAAGAAACAACAGTCTTTGAATTTGATAAATTAGCCAACCGTGTGCGTGAATTAGCGTTTTTGAATAAAGGATTAAAATTAACAATCACAGATTTCCGCGAAGAAGAGCCAGTGAGAAAATCATTCTGCTACGAAGGCGGGATTAAGAGCTATGTAGAACACCTGAATAAATCAAAACAAGTGTTATTCGAAGAGCCAATCTATGTAGAAGGTGAACAAGATGGCATTCAAGTAGAAGTGGCAATGCAATACACTTCTGGCTACCATACAAACCTTCTCAGCTTCACGAATAATATCCACACTTATGAAGGTGGGACTCACGAATCAGGGATGAAGACGGCCTTAACACGTGTGATTAATGAGTACGCGCGTCGTCAAAAAATTGATGAAAGAAAACGAAGAAAAAAACTAAGCGGTGAAGATGTCCGTGAAGGGTTTAACAGCCGTTATTTCGATCAAACACCCTGATCCACAGTTCGAAGGACAAACAAAAAAACGAAATTAGGAAACTCTGAAGCTCGTACGATTACAGACCGTCTGTTTTGCGACGCACTTCGATAAATTCTTAATGGAAAACCCTCAAGTCGCACGTAAAGATTGTCGAAAAAAAGGGATTTTTAGCTTCGAAAAGCACGTCTTGCTGCAAAACGTGCCCGTGAAGTGACTCGTAAAAAAATCTGGTTTAGAAATTTCAAACTTACCAGGGAAACTAGCAGACTGCTCAAGCAATGACCCAACGATTACTGAATTATTCATCGTCGAAGGGGACTCTGCGGGTGGTTCAGCAAAAACAAGGACGTTCACGTCATTTCCAAGCGATTTTACCAATCCGCGGGAAAAATCTTGAACGTTGAAAAAAAGCAACACTCGATAAAAATTTTAGCCAACGAAGAAATTCGTTCGCTCTTTACAGCGATGGGGAACTGGTTTTTGGTGGAGATTTTGACTTTATCGAAAGCTCGTTACCAAAAATTAGTCATCATGACCGATGCCGATGTCGATGGAAGTCACATCCGTACATTGCTCATTACTCTTTTCTATCGTTATATGCGCCCTGCAGTGGAAGCTGGATATATTTACATCGCGCAACCACCTCTTTACAAATTGAAACAAGGGAAAAAATGAATACTACATTCAAAAATGATGAAGAGTTAGAAGGAAATTAAAAAGAATTACCAGCACATCCAAAACCACAATTATCACGATACAAAGGTCTTGGGGAAATGGATGCGGAACAATTATGGGAAAACAACCATGAACCCTGAAAACCGTTCAATGTTACAAGTAACTGTGGAAGATGCTGCAGAAGCGGATCAAATTTTAGATATCTTGATGGGCGACCGTGTAGAACCACGTCGTGAATTTATTGAAAGCAATGCGAAATACATCAATATGGAAGATTTAGATATCTAATCCAGTAATCGAATTTGAAGAGAAGAATAGAAAAGGAGACGAATTATGTCTGAAGAAGTGAAACACTTTGAAGAAACTTTTTGAATCAACTGATTTAGTACAAACGATGCGTAAATCATTTCTAGAGTATTCGATGAGTGTTATTGTATCGCGTGCCCTACCAGATGTGCGCGATGGATTAAAACCAGTACACCGTCGTATTTTATATGGAATGAGTGAACTTGGAGTGACACCGGACAAACCGCATAAAAAATCTGCGCGTATTGTCGGGGACGTAATGGGTAAATATCACCCACACGGTGACTCTGCAATTTACGATGCCATGGTTCGTATGGCACAAGATTTCTCATACCGTTACCCATTAATCGATGGTCACGGTAACTTTGGTTCTGTCGATGGAGACGGAGCTGCTGCGATGCGTTATACAGAGGCTCGTATGAGTAAAATTGCTCTTGAAATGCTTCGCGATATTAACAAAGATACGATTAATTTCCGTGATAACTACGATTCAACAGAACATGAACCGGAAGTATTACCAGCACGTATTCCAAACTTATTAGTCAACGGTGCAACAGGGATTGCCGTAGGGATGGCAACGAATATTCCACCACATAACTTGGCGGAAGTCATTTCTGCTCTTCACTTATTAATGAAGAACCCTGATGTGACCACTACTGAATTGATGGAAGCTCTCCCTGGACCAGACTTCCCAACTGGAGGAATTGTCTTAGGTAAATCTGGAATTCGTCGTGCGTACGAAACAGGACGTGGATCAATTACGGTTCGTGGACGCGTACAAATCGAAGAATTGAAAAAAACGGAAAAAGAACGCATCATCATCACTGAATTACCATATATGGTAAATAAAGCACGTTTAGTAGAACGTATCGCACAATTACACCACGAGAAGAAAAATCGAAGGGATTACTTACTTAAACGATGAATCTGACCGTGTCGGGAATGCGTGTCGTGATTGAAGTGCGTCGTGATGTTTCAGCATCCGTTGTATTAAATAATTTATACAAATTAACACCATTGCAATCAAACTTCGGATTCAATATGCTTGCGATTGTAAACCAAGAACCAAAAAGTATTGAGCTTAAAAGAAATTTTTACGCCACTATTTAGATCACCAAGAAGAAGTCGTTCGTCGTCGTAGCTTATTTGATAAGAAAAAAAGCGGAAGACCGTGCTCACATCTTAGAAGGGTTACAAATCGCTTTAGACCATATCGATGCGATTGTGGCCATCTTAAGAAGTTCAGCAAGTGGAGATATCGCTAAGGACCGATTCATGAATGAATATGGCTTAAGCGATAAACAAGCACAAGCGATTTTGGATATGCGTATGGTTCGTTTAACAGGATTAGAACGCGAGAAAATCGATGCAGAATACAACGAATTACAAGCAACCATCCAATACTTAGAAAAAGTATTAGCGAGCGAAGAACTTCGTTACGAAATCATCGAACACGAGCTTCTTGAAATCCAACAACGTTTTGACAATCCTCGTCGTACAGAATTATTAGTCGGAGAAGCATTAAGCCTTGAAGATGAAGATTTAATCGAACAAGAAGATGTTGTCATTACATTAACAAAGAATGGATATATCAAACGTCTTGCCAACACTGAATTCAAGGCACAACGCCGTGGTGGACGTGGGGTGCAAGGAATGAGCGTCCATGATGATGACTACGTGGAAAAACATGATTTCATGTTCAACACACGATTCACTCCTCTTCTTTACGAATACAGGGAAAGTTTACCAGCAAAAAGGGTATGAAATTCCTGAATATAGCCGTACTGCAAAAAGGATTACCAGTCATCAACTTATTAAACATTGATTCGGCTGAGAAAAATTCAAGCGATTATCAGTGTTCCTGAATCAGATGAATCAGAACGTTACTTGTTCTTCACAACATTACGTGGAACGGTTAAACGTGTTCGTCTATCAGAATTCAAGAATATCCGTACAAATGGTCTACGTGCCATCCAATTACGCGAAGATGATGAACTCATCCGTGTAGTGGTCACAAGCGGAAATGATGGCATCATCCTCGGAACGTATCACGGTAATGCTGTAAGCTTCCATGAAGATAAAGTTCGTGCGATGGGTCGTACCGCTTCAGGTGTTCGTGGGGTTTCTCACGTGAGGGCGACTATGTCATCGGAATGGATATTTTAACGCCAGACCGTGAAGTATTAGTGGTCAGCGAGAAAGGGTATGGAAAACGTACAGCAGCTTCTGAATACGCATTGAAAGGCCGTGGCGTGAAAGGGGTTCGTACACTCCGTATTACCGAGAAAAATGGACCACTTGTCTGCCTACGTACTGTAACTGGAGACGAAGACTTACTCATCATGACGAATAAAGGGGTTATCATCCGATTCCATGCCGAAGACGTGTCTCAAACAGGCCGTGGTGCACTTGGAGTTCGTATGATGCGTCTCGATCAAGATGCGATTGTAAGTTCATTAGCGATTGTAGACCGCGAAGAAGAAACAGAAGAAGATTCTCTTGCCACTGACTCATCGACTGAATCAGTAGCAACAGAAAAATCCAACTGCATCCCTTTCAGATGAAGCCATCAAAGGCAACATGAAAGACTTTGCGCAACAATTAGTCGACGAAGAAAAACGAATAATCAGTAAGCAAAAAGCCATCAAATGATGGCTTTTTTTGTTTACTCATTTATATCTTAATTTTTGTTAAAAGAGCCATAAAAGCACTCATTAAGATTACGAAGAATCATACGGATTCGTAGTAATCGAATGTAAAGCTTTTTAGCAAAAAAATACTCTTTTTACGCAAAAAAGTACTATTTTTTAGAATTTTTAGTGGTACAATAAGGATGGAATAATCCATAAGGAGGAATAAATATGATTGAATTTCGTAATGTAACAAAAGTATATGATCAAACTGTCGCTTTAGATGGACTTAACTTAACGATTGAAAGTGGAAAAATTATTGGCTTAATCGGACACAACGGGGCTGGTAAATCAACCACGATTAAATCACTCGTGAGCGTCATTCATCCAACAAGCGGAGAAATTATTGTGGATGGACAAGAATTGTCATCTAATCGTCTCAGCCATTAAAGAAAAAAATTGGGCTATGTGGCTGATAGTCCAGACCTATTCCTACGCTTAACAGCGAATGAATTTTGGGAATTAGTCGCTTCTTCTTATGGCATGACTCTAGACGAAGTAGAAAGCCGTCTTGCTTATTTACTAGAATTATTTGATTTTGAAGGACATCGCTATGAAGTCATTGATTCGTTCTCACACGGGATGCGTCAAAAAGGTATTCGTTATCGGGGCGCTTTTATCAGACCCTGAAATTTGGGTACTCGATGAACCAATGACAGGGTCTTGACCCACAAGCTTCTTACGACTTGAAGAAATTAATGCGCGAACATGCCGATAAAGGCAATACCGTTCTCTTCTCAACACACGTTTTTAGAAGTTGCGGAACAACTTTGCGATAAGATTGCCATTTTGAAAAAAAGGAAAAACTACTCTTCTACGGTACGATTCAAGAGTTGAAAGGCCAACAACCAGATAGCACGCTCGAACAAATCTACTTATCACTAGCCGGTAGAAAAGAAGGAGTGGATTTACATGCGGTTTAATCGAATTCTTACGCTGGTGAAAACCAATTTAATTTTTTGCGACGCAACCGGCTCAATTACAAAATTATCGAAAGAAACAGGCGAAAAATCCATCGAAAACCGGTAAATGTTGCGATGAAAAACCTTGACGCAACAATTACTATTTGCGTTGATGTTTGGAGTTTTATTTGGAATTCCTGGAGCGATTTCGGGACGTTCATACCCTCCACTTCAATTTGCGAGTACGGTTTTTCTTATTCTTGATGATTTTAATTTCGCAAGCATTGCCAGCTGTTTACAATGTCTTTTATGAAAGTAAAGACTTCGAATCCTATTTGCCATATGCCTTTACGGAATTAGAAGTCATTCTTGGGAAAGAGCCTTTCGATTGTAGTAGCTACATTGCAAGGATTTATTCCAATTGTGATGTTATTTGTAATCCACGTGTATTTTTCAGGGGGCAATTTCCTCCTCACAATTCCGATTGCCTTAATAGGAGTGCTTGTACTCAGTGCGATTGTTTACATATTGATGTTTCTTCTTTGCTTCTTCCTAGCGAAGATTAAGCTCTTTTAGAAAAATATCAATCCGTGATTACAAATATTTTAATCTTTGTAATTTCTCTTGAGCTATTTTTGGGATATCAAGTGATGATGTTGACAAAAATCCGTTGAGATAGAGGTATCAATAGGAGAAATTCCACCTTTTCCTTAAGCCAGAACTAGCCTTCTATAATGCGATTTTTAGACCCACTCGATATGAGTGTTTATCCGATAATTGGATTAGTGCTCTTTAGTATTTGTGGCGATTTTTACTACTCGTGAAGTTCATTGTATTGCCAAACTTCTATCAAGCTGTTTCGCAAACATCGTCTTCAAAAGTAAAAGTCGAACGTGTCAAACAAATGGAGTTAGATGGCAACAAGCTTTCAACAAAATTCATGATTCGCTATACACTTCGTCAATTAATGGAAGGTTCTGTATTAACGCAAACGATTATTGCTGCAGGAATATTACCATATCTCTTCATTATTCCAATAGCCTTTAGTTTATCGAATATTTTTGTAGGCTTTAGTTTTATGAACTTCCTAAATCTAAATACCTTCTTACCATTTGCGATGCTTATTACTTTCATTGCATTCTTCAATACAGGAGGAAACAACTTATTAGCGGTCGGAATTTCACTCGAACGAGAAAAACTATTATTATTTAAAAAGTTCTTCCATTCGATATGCATCAATTTTTGGAACGTAAATTCTGGATTCTCTTTGTGATTCAGTCTGCGATTCCGGTCATTCTTATGACGGTCATTTGTACGGTGCTTCGCTTACCAATTTATATGACCTTGGGCATTATTCTCTCATGGGGAATCATTAGTCTAGGACTTAGCCGTTGGGGATACGCCAGAGACTTGAAGCTCTTTACGCCAACGTGGACGAATGTCATTGAACTCTTAAACCGTTCGCGTAGCGGGGTTAAAGCAGTTATTTTTCATGGTTGTTCTCTTCGGATTTCTATTCGGAGCGATTTATTTATTAATCCATTTACGAGAATGGAATCGTACCTTCGTTTGGTTCATTACAATTGCGTATGTTGTCTTGATTCTCGGGTTATCGATTTTTGCAACATTCTACTATAAGAAAAAAATTACATGAATTAGTTGATTCTGAATATCGATGTAAGACTTAGAGATTATCTCTAAGTCTTTTTTTATAACTAGTTTTTAAAGGTATTTTATAGTGTATAACTAATAGTTATAACAATCGATAGAAAAAAACGGTATAAGAAAAACCTATTGCTATGCGGTTTGTTCTCTGTTATCCTAAGAGCATGTTCATAAGATATCACAAAGAACAGGTGAGTAGAAAAATAAGATTTGCTAAGAGAGTCTCGGTTGGTGGGAAGAGATGAAGTTGAATTTTTGAAGATGGCCTCGGAGTGATTTTTACGTCGAATCATTAGACGTAAATGGGTAGCCCATTATAGCTGTAGAGTATAACACCCTAGTGTGCGTACTCGGTAAGGTAGGATTTGTGAGGATTCTACAAAAACAAGGTGGTAACACGAAAATTTCGTCCTTGCAGTAGCGATACTGTGAGGATTTTTATTTATAGGAGGAATGTACAATGTCAAAAATTACAAAGCAACTATTTAGAGTAGATCACGAGGAAGTTTCTTTACGTCCAAAAGAATTAGTAGGTAAAGCAAAAGAAAATTTGTAAAAGGTGAAATTACACGCGAGGAATTAACAAGCTGCCGGAAGATGAAGCTTAACGAAAAGTTAGTCGAACAACAAAAAGAAAGCTGGATTGTGCTGATTCACTGATTTGGCGAATTCCGTCGCCAATATCATAACTTAGATTTCTTCTGGGGATTAAACCGGGAGTGATCACACGCAAGCAAAAATTGACACCAATTCCACGATGAAATTGGTTAAAAACTGGACTCAGCAGATGTCGTTGAAAATCACTGGTGAAAATACCCATTCGTAGAACACTTCAAATTCTAAACAATTCGAAGAGAAGATTTCACCGTAAATGAACAATCCCTGCTCCAGCGCACTTACTGAATTGATTCGTGACGCAGAGCATATTGAGCAAATCCTTTTCAGTATACCCTTCAAAAGAAGAACTCTTTAAAGATATCATTGCTGCCTACAGACAAGTGATTAAAGAATTATACGATGCAGGTTGCCGTCTCTTACAAATCGATGACTGTACATGGGTCGTTATCGTAGATGATAACTTCTTAAAAATCGTCTCAAAGAAAGTCATTTAACACCTGAAGAATTAAAGAGGAACACAAAACGTAAATTCCTGTGAGTTAAACAACGGAATTCTGTAATATTTACCAGAAGATTTTTAACAGAACACTAATGTATGCTGTAACTTCCCACTCAACATGGCAAGTTCAGGTATGATTCAGTAAGCGACGCATTATTCGAAGACGAAACGTACATGCGTACTACTTAGAATACGATACAGACCGCGCCGGCGACTTCAAGCCACTAGCTAAAGTAAACAATGGTAAGAAAATCGTTCTAGGGCTTCTCACTTCTAAATCAGGAAAATTAGAAGACAAAGATGAAGTCATTGCTCGTATTAAAGAAGCAAGCTTGGTCAGTTCCACTAGAAGACTTATACTTAAGTACACAATGTGGATTTATGTTTCAACAGAAGAAGGAAATATTTTAACAGAAGAGGACTGGGCCGTGGAAGAAAATTGCCTTAATTAGCGAAATCGTTCGTGAGGTATGGGAGAATAATCATCCCAATAAGAAGAAGAAATTGAAGATAGATTGGAGAAATACCGTATGACAAACACATGCACCATTTAGAGTAGACCACGTAGGAAGTTATTTTACGTCCTAAAGACTTAGTAGAAGTTAACGCGAAAATTCGCAAACGGCGAAATCTCACGAAGAATAACAGCTGTAGAAGATAAAGAAATCCGCTGAACTTGTTAAAACAACCGCTGTTGGATTAAAAGGTGTTACAGATGGAGACCCTGCCGCGCATACTGGCACCTTTGACTTCTTTCTGGACTAACGGCGTAGAACATAGGGTAGGTAAACACGGTTTAAAATTCAACGGTGTCGAAACAAAGCTGATACTACAACATTAACAGTCTCAATTGATGGACATAACCAATTCATTCGTAGTATAAATTCTTACGTGACTTAGTGAAAGACGAAGATGTTAATAGAAATTCACAATCCCCTGCTCCATCACACCCGCTTCGAATTAATTTTACACCTGAAAATATTGCAGCTTGACATTCGTATATCCAAATAGAAAAGAGCTTTTTCGAAGCAATTAAAATGCATATGTAGATGTAATTACAGACTTATACAACGAAGGTCTTCGCACGCTTCCACTTGGACGACTGTACATGGGGTGCTTTAGCAGACGATGGTTTTGTAAAACATTCGATGCAGACCGTCCATTAGAAGAAGTTCGTCGTGACTTTGCAGGTCGCATTAATATAATTGAACACCCAGTTCTGGATCTATTACCAAAAGACCTAGTAGTGAACACACACGTTTGCCAGTGGTAACCTCCGGTCAACATGGATTTCAGATACAGTGCAGAAGATGAATTATTAGCAGGGTGAACACGTAAATGCGTACTACGAATACGATACAGACCAAAGCTTTATGACTTCAACCTCTTGGTTAAAAGTGGTAATGAGAAGAAAGTTGTATTAGGACTCTTAACTTCAAAATTTGCAGACTTAGAAGACAAAGAAGAAGTCATCGCCGTATTAAAGAAGCGAGTCAACACAAAAGCCACTTGAAAACTTATACTTAAGTACTCAATGTGGATTTGCTTCAACAGAAGAAGGAACATCCTACAGAAGAAGACCAATGGTTAGAAAATCGCATTAATTAGCGAAATCGCCCGGTGAGGCATGGGGGGGAGAATAATGTCTCTAAGAGAACAATTCGAAGATAGATTGGAGAACAAATTTATGACAAACAAGCACCATTTAGAGTAGAGACCACGGTAAAGTTTTCATGTCCAAAAGAATTATAGAAGCACGCGCAAAATTTGCAAACGGCGAAATTACACGAAGAATTAACAGCAGAAGATAAACGATTCATGAGATTGTTCAAAAACAAATCGCTGCTGGATTGGGTGTTATGTTACAGACTACACCTGGGCGTGCTTACTGGCACCTTGACTCTTCTGGGATTCAATGGTGGAACATACTACCGGAGAACATGGTTATAAATTTAACGGTATCGAAACAAAGCCGATACACATCAACATTAACTGCTCCTTAATCGATGGACATAACCATCCATTCGTAGAACATTTCAAATTTTACGTGATTTAGTGAAAGATGAAGATGTTATTGTGAAATTCACAATCCCTTCTCCATCACAATTTATTTCGAATTAATCCGTACACCTGAACATATTGCAGCATGGACATTCAGCATCCAACAGAAAAAAGAGCTGTTTAGCGATTAAAAACGCATATGTTCATGTGATTACAGACTTATACAACGAAGGCCTTTCGTACTCTTCAATTTGACGACTGTACATGGGGCGCTTTAGAGATGGTTTTGCAAAACGTTTCCAATGCAGACCCATCTATTAGAAGAAGTTCGTCGACTTTGCAAGTCGTGCCTTACAATTAAACAACTTCAGTTCTTGATGCATTACCAAAAGATTTAGTAGTGAATACACACGTTTGCCGCGGAAACTTCCACCTACTTGATTTTCAAGGTGGATACGAAAAGTAGAAGACGAGCTATTAGCAGTATGAACACGTAAACGCGTACTTAGATTGGCTGATACAGATCGTGCCGGCGACTTCAAGCCACTTGCCAAAGTAGGTAACGAGAAGAAAGTCGTTTTAGGACTCTTAACTTCAAAATTTGCCGACTTAGAAGACAAAGATGAAGTCATCGCTCGTATTAAAGAAGAAGCCAATACGTTCCGCTTGAAAACTTATACTTAAGTACTAATGGACTATTCTCAACAGAAGAAGGAAATGTTTTATTAAAGAAGAAGATCACGGAAATTGCATTGATTTCAGAAATCGCACGTGAAGTTTGGGGAGAATAACCTCACATTAGAAAAACAAACAAAAAAAGGCTGTGGGAGAATGACGTTTTGAACCACAGCCTTCCCCTATTTAGAAAAGGATGATCACTATGTCAGCATTTCAACAACAATTAGCAAAAGCTTACGAAACATTAAAACAAGCAAAATGGGTAAACTTAAGCCATCAAATTGATGCCGATAGCCCTCACTTCCCTGCTCTACCAGCATTGGAACAAAAGATTTATTTACATTAAAAGACGGATTCCACGTACAACAACTATCAGTAGTTACACAATACGGTACGCATATCGATCCACCTTGCCACTTTCTATGAAGGCGGACGTTTCCTCGATGAAATCGAGTTGAAAAGATTTATTATTACCACTCTACGTCATCGACCGTTCAAAAGAAGTAGCTGAAAATCCAAACTTTCGAATTAACAAAAGCAGATATTTTAGCATTTGAAGAAGAATACGGACAAATCGAACCAGGTGCCTTTTGTTGCATTCCGTAGTGACTGGGCACATCGTTGGCCAAACCAAGACGCAGTTCGTAATTTAGACGAAAAACGACGTTCAACATACACCAGGTTGGGCAAAAAGATGCTCTTGAATTTTCTGATTCACGAACGTCATGTGAAAGCTGTTGGTCATGAAACATTAGATACAGACTCAGGTGTTCACGCTAGCAGCGCATGGTTTAACAAACGAATACTACTTATTAAGCCAAGACATCTTCCAAGTCGAAGTATTAGCAAACCTTGACCAAGTTCCCTGCAGTGGGTGCTGTGATTTCAATTTCATATCCCTAACTGGAAACATACTCCAGGGTCACCTGTTCGCGCCATTGCGTACTTACCAGAAGCTGAATAAACGAAAAGAGGAAAAACAGATGTCAAATCACGAAAAACTGTAGCTGTTGTCAAAAAGCGCCCTTTAGACTTGATCACGTAGGAAGTTTCTTACGTCCCGAACGTCTAAAAAGAAGCCCGTGCGAAAATTTAGTGCAGGAGAAATCACTGCTGAAGAACTCGAACGCGTTGAAAAACGAAGAAATCATCGCTCTAATCGAGAAAGAAAAAGAACTTGGCCTCAAAGTCTGTCACTGACGGAGAATTCCGTCGTGCATTCTGGCATTTAGATTTCTTAGAAAAACTTAGATGGGGTTGAACTTGTTGAAGTAGACCACTTCTCTGTTCAATTCAAAGATAAAGATGTGAAGCCAAAAAACATTACGTATTGTTGGAAAAGGTTGATTTTTCTGAAAATCATCCATTCGTAAAACACTTCAAATTCTTAAAAACAGCACGCTGGCGATACACCGGTGAAATTAACGATTCCTTCACCAAGTATGTTGCATTTGATTACGCAAGTTCGTGAGAAAAAACTATGTGCCAATTGAGCGCTATAAAGACAATGAAGCCCTCTTCTATGATGATGTGGTGAAAAGCATACCGTAAGGCGCTACAATGCTTCTACGACTTAGGATGCCGCAATATTCAATTAGACGACACTAGCTGGGGAGAATTCTGTGCGCTAGACAAAGCGAGAAGCATACGAAGCACGTGGATTTGACCTCGAACAAAATCGCTCGTGACTATGTAGATGTCTTAAACCGTGTGATTGAATGGAAACCAGAAGATTTAGTGGTGAATATGCATATTTGCCGCGGAAACTTCCGCTCAACATGGTTCTCTAGCGGTGGTTATGAACCAGTGGCGAAGACGCTATTTGGTCATTGTCGTGGATGGGATTCTTCTTGGAATATGATAGTGACCGTGCTGGGTGACTTTACTCCACTTCGCTATATTAAAGACCAAAAAAAGTCGTTCTCGGGTTTAATTACGTCTAAATCAGGGGACTTAGAAGATAAAGGTGAAGTCATTGCTCGTATTAAAGAAGCAAGTCAATATGTTCCACTTGAACAATTATGCCTCAGCCCTCAATGTGGGATTCTCTTCTACAGAAGAAGGTAATATCTTAACGATTGAAAGCTCAATGGGATAAATTAAAATTAATCGACGAAATCGTTCATGAAGTTTGGGGATAAATTTTAAAAAATAATAGCTCCTACAGTTTTTTTGGGCTGTAGGAGCTATTTTTGTTGATTTCATCGTATTTATCGCTTCTTTTTCTTAAAACGAATGTCTAAATCATACCCATTTTTTTACTCGCAATTTTTTTGAAGATAATGCGAGCGTAGGATTATAATTTCCTTTTTCGAGCCTAGAGAGATTTCCTTGCGTCATACCGGCGTTTCTAGCGAATTCCGTTTGAGTCAGTCCAGAGTCCCTCCGAAGTCTGATCATCGCTAAAGCATTTTTCTGAAGAAAATATTCTGCTTCAAAATCATCTCTAAAAGTCTCATATTTCGCGTCAAGACGGTCAAAAAGCCGCTTTAAATAATCCACCATTTTCTCTTTTTCCCCCTCATTCCTTTTATAAAGCTAATTGTAACATATATGTTTCATATCAGATATGATATATCGAAACATTTTTTTACTACTGAGCTGCTACTGCAAACTTTCCTGAGCACCTCTGCAGCGCGGATTTTCTGTTGCATTCTATAGCTTTGTTTGCTATAATGATTGAACGTGAGTATTAGAAATGATACTCTCCTTGCTTACTGAAAATTCAGTAGGCCAAAAAGTCCATAAGGAGGTGACAGTCAATGAGTCAAACATCAAAAATACGAGATTTTTATATATCATCCGTCCAAACATCGATGAAGCTGCTAAAGCTGAATTGGTTGCAAGATTTGATGCTGTTTTAACAGACAACGGAGCAGTTGTTGTTGAATCTAAAAGACTGGGCGAAACGTCGTTTTGCATACGAAATTAAAGATTTCAAGAAGGTATCTATCACTTAGTGAACATCACTGCTGAAGATGCTGCTGCAATCGATGAATTCGACCGTTTAGCGAAAAATCAACAATGACATCTTACGTCACATGATCGTTAAATTAGAAGCATAATTGTTTATTATAAGTAAACATAAATCTTGAAAAGGAGTAAGGATTAAATGATTAATAATGTTGTATTAGTTGGACGCTTAACACGTGCCGTTGATTTACGTTATACTTCAAACGGAACTGCTTATGCTAGCTTCTAGTTGCAATTGATCGTCGTTATCAAAAACCAAAACGGTGAACGTGAAACAGATTTTTATCAACTGCGTAATGTGGCGTAAAAGCTGCAGAAAACTTTGCGAATTTCACTCGTAAAAGGCTCACTAGTAGGAATTGAAGGACGTATTCAAACTCGTAGCTATGATAACCAACAAGGTCAAAAAAAGTTTATGTAACTGAAGTGCTAGCTGAGAACTTCTCATTGTTAGAATCACGTAATGTTACTGAACAACGCCCTGCTAAACGATCCAAAGCTCACAAGGCGGATTCCAACAAAACCAAACAAATAACTTTTAATCAGTTTAATACTCCTACTTCATCATTCGGTGGTGGTGCGTCAGACCCATTCTTAAGCAATGGAGAGACAATCAACATTTCAGATGATGATTTACCATTCTAAAGTTTAAAAAGGAGGATACCATAATGGCTCAACAACGTAGAGGGTGGCGGTCAACGCCGTCGTAAAAAGTTTGCTACTTCTGTGCAAACCACATCGACTACATTGATTACAAAGATGTAGAATTATTAAAACGTTACATTTCTGAAAAAGGTAAAAATCTTACCACGCCGTGTAACAGGGTACTTGTGCTAAACACCAACGTACTTTAACTGTTGCAATCAAACGTGCTCGTATCATGGGATTATTACCATTCACAACAGTTGACTAATAATATGAATTAAAGGATTGAGAATTTCTCAATCCTTTTTGTTTTATTTGACTGTTTGTTTTATAATTGAGTATCCATTTAGATGATACTATTATTAGCTAAATAAATGGTGGCTTACCATTTTAACCTTTTCATAAATCTTTTGAATACATAAACTAGAATGTTTCACGTGAAACATTCTATCGAGAATGAACTTTTAAAAATGTTTCACGAAACATTTTTACTCTACTCTTTTAAATTGTTTCACGTGAAACAATTTTTAGAGAACTGACGAGAGGGCCAAAACTGTGGTAAAAATAAGGTATATAGAAAGAAGGTGCAAGAATGAAGAAAAAGCCTAAAAGAACGTATTAAGGCTTTTACCGACATTTCTTAAAAAGTGAAACAATGAAGAAATACGGGATTCTCATTTATAGCAATCATTCTCGTATGCTGATTATTGCGTACGTGATGAATATATGGATGGGACTGTATCCTTACTTTATTTGTTATTTTATTAGGAACTCTCCTCTATTCGTTTGCAAAACTACATTATTAAAGAAACGAATCACTTTTGTAACGAACTTATCGTATAAAAATCAATAAAGGTTCTCAAGATGCCTCTATTAAAAATGCCGATTGGAATGCTTTTTGTTAGATGATAATGGTGAAATTCAGTGGGATTAACCCTTATTTACAAAAAGTATTTTGAACGAAAAGAACTATTAGGGATTCAAACTTGAAAGCAGTCGATCCAGAATTTAGCAACAATTGTTAAAAGAATCTTGATGATAATAGAGATAATGTAGTCCATTGGAAAGATAAATACTTCCAAACAGCCTACCATAACGATATTGGAATGCTCTACATGATGGATATTACAGAATATGCGTTAATTAAAGAAACTTATCTAGATGAAAGACCGGTATTTGGGCAAATTTTTCGTCGATAATTTTGCAGAAGTGTCTCAATCCCTCAGTGACCGTAAGAAGTCTAACTTGAATAACTTCGTGACAAATCAGCTTACTAGCTGGGCAAATCACAATAATATCTACTTAAAACGTGTGAGTTCAGATCGTTTTGTCGCATTTTTAGATAAAAATATCCTTTCTGAGCTTGAAAAAACTAAATTTGAGATTATTGACCGCGTTCGTGAGACAACTGCTCAACAAAATACTCCCACTAACCGTAAGTATGGGGTTCTCGTATGCGGATGATACTCAAGAAGAAATGAATTATGGTGCAAATTGCTAAATTTGCACAAGATAACCTTGATTTAGCCTTAGGACGAGGCGGTGACCAAGTCGTTGTTCGTTCTAAAAACGAAGAAACACGCTTCTACGGTGGTAAGAGCAACCCGTTAGAAAAACGTACAAGAGTGCGTTCTCGCATGGTTTCTCAAGCGTTAGAAAACCTTATTGCAGAAGCGGATCAAGTAATGGTGATGGGACACCAATATCCAGATATGGACTGTATTGGTGGATGTTTAGGTATTCGAAGAATCGCTAAAATGCACGGTAAAACCTCATGGATTGTCACAAACCCAGAGCAATATTCGCATGATATCAAGAAATTGATGGAAGTAATCAAAGATAATGAACGTCTCTACTCTGCTATCGTAAATCCAGAAATGGCGGAAGCCTTAATGACTGAAAACACACTTGTCATTATTGTCGATGTAAGCAAGCCTTCCCTATGCGCTGCTCCATCGATTGTTAAAAAGGCCAATAAATTAGTCATTATCGACCATCACCGTCGTGGAGAGGAATTCCCTGAAAATCCTGACTTAGTTTATATTGAACCGTATGCTTCATCTGTCGGTGAATTGATTACAGAATTGCTAGAATATCAATCTGAAGATGCTGAAAAACTTCAGCCAATCGAAGCAACAACCTTGCTTGCTGGTATCATTGTAGATACGCGTAATTTCACGCTTCGTACAGGGTCTCGTACCTTTGATACGGCTAGCTACCTGAAATCCGTTGGTGCGGATACGATTCTAATCCAACGCTTATTAAAAGAAAATGTAGATACGTACTTAATGCGTTCACATCTACTGAACTCGCTCGAAATGCTTCCTAACAATGTCGGAATTGTTCACGGTGAAGAAAATACCGTATATCCGACAGTCGTGGCTGCACAAACGGCCGATATGATGTTGTCGATGGAAAATATCGATGCTTCATTTGTGGTTACAAAACGTAATGACGGTCGTGTTGGGATTAGTGCCCGTAGTTTAGGAAACAAGAACGTCCAACGTGTGATGGAAAAAATGGGTGGCGGCGGACATTTATCAAATGCTGCAACTCAGTTATCCGATATCACGATTGAAGATGCAATCCGCCAATTAATTCAAGTGATTGAAGAAATTGGTAGTGAAATTAACTTATAATTAGGAGGAAGAAACATGAAAGTAATTTTCTTGAAAGATGTAAAAGGTAAAGGTAAAAAAGGTGACGTTAAAAACGTTGCAGATGGATACGCACAAAACTTCCTAATCAAAAATGGTTTAGCTAAAGAAGCAAATGCAGCAAACTTAGCAACTTTATCAGGACAAAAGAAAGCTGAAGAAAAACACAACGCTGAATTATTAGCAAAAGCAAAAGAAATTAAAAGAGTTCTTAGAACGCGAAGATACAGTTGTAACCATTAAAGCTAAAGCAGGGGAAGATGGCCGTCTATTCGGAGCTATCCCAGCGAAGCAAATCGCAGAAGAATTCAATAAGAAATTCAATGTTGAATTGGATCGTCGTAAATTCGAATTAGCAGCACCAATTCGTGCTTTAGGATACACTCGTGTTCCTGTTAAATTACACCACGATGTAACAGCGATTATGACTGTGAATATCGTCGCTCAATAATAAGAAATACTAAAGGATTTTCCCGTTGTGGAGAATCCTTTTTTTCTTTTGAGTTTTAATATGTGATATAATTCACAAAGTTGCAAACAAACATTCCAGTTTTCCATGCTGAAAAAGACTCAATCTTCTGTTTTATTACAGCGTTTTATGATACAATGAAACTGTATTTTTTTATGGTTATTTTTTTAGTAGAAAGGGTGTTTGAATGGAAGAACTATATCCAAATTTAGTTCCACCACAAAATATTGAGGCAGAAGAAGCCGTTCTTGGGTCTATTCTTCTTGCAAGTGACTCGATTATTTCGGTTATGGAATTTTTGACACCGGAAGATTTTCTATCGTGTTTCTCATCAATTAATTTTTGCGGCAATGATTGAATTAAATCAAAAACAATATCGATATTGACGCAATCACCGTTTCTGAGATTTTTAAGACAAAAAAATCAGATGGAGAAATATTGGTGGAGAAGTAACGTTAATCGAACTTCTTGATAAAAGTGCCAACAGCAGCCAACGTAGAGTACTATACGCAAATCGTGTTAGAAAAATCTACGCGCCGTAAATTAATTAAAACTTCGACAAATATTGTAAAAACTGCTTACCAAGAGGATGAACCAATTGCTAACGTCTTGGATAATGCTGAAAAGGATATTCTTTCAGTATCGGAAGGACGTAATAAAGCAGGATTCATTCCAATTAGTACGGTTCTTCGTACCGCTTATGAAAGCTTAGAAGAGCGTGCGAAAAACAATGGTGAAGTGACAGGGATTGCAACAGGGTATATCGGCTTAGACAGAATGACGTCAGGGCTACATGCGGATGAGTTAATCATCTTAGCGGCTCGTCCATCTGTTGGTAAAACGGCCTTTGTATTGAATATTGCAAAGAATGTTGCTGTGAATCTGAACGAAACAGTAGCCATCTTCAGTCTTGAAATGGGGGCTGAGTCCCTTGTAGAGCGTATTATATGTTCACATGCTAGCATCAACGCAGGACATTTGAAGACAGGTAAATTAACGCCTGAAGAATATACACAATATTTCGTGGCAACCGGAGCATTATCTGAAGCACCAATTTTTATTGATGATACTCCAGGGATTCGTGTTGCTGAGATCCGTGCAAAATGTCGTCGCTTAAAACAAGAGCGTAATAATCTTGGGACTAGTCGTCATCGACTACTTGCAGTTGATTGAAGGAAACGGAAAAAGAGTCGTCAACAAGAGGTTTCTGAAATCTCTCGTAACTTGAAGAAATTAGCGAAGGAATTAAAAGTTCCCGTTATCGCACTTTCGCAATTATCGCGTGGTGTGGAACAGCGTCAAGATAAACGACCAATCATGTCAGATATTCGTGAATCTGGATCTATCGAGCAAGATGCGGATATCGTAGCATTCTTATATCGTGATGATTACTATCGTCAAGAGCCAGATGAGAATGGACATGTGCCAGAAGTGGAACCAAATAGTACCATTGAAGTCATTATCGAGAAAAACCGTAGCGGTCCTCGTGGAACGGTTGAATTGAACTTCATGAAAGAATTTAATAAATTTACAAATCTTGTGCCGGATGGAGTCGAGCAAAACGCTCCAATGGCCTAATCACAGACATTTAAATGAATAATACAAAGAAGAGGTGCGTCAAATGTCATCAGTAGTAGTAGTAGGAACACAATGGGGAGACGAAGGTAAAGGAAAAATTACAGACTTCCTAGTGAGAAACGCAGAAGTCATTGCCCGCTATCAAGGGGGAGACAATGCAGGACATACGATTCAATTCAATGGAGTGACTTATAAACTTCACTTAATTCCATCAGGGATTTTTTCACCAGAGAAAATCAGCGTGATTGGAAATGGGGTTGTATTGAATCCAAAATCTCTAATCACAGAACTTGCGTATTTACACGAAAGAAATGTGACTACTGATAACTTACGTATTTCAGACCGCGCGCATGTCATCTTGCCATACCATATTCGCTTAGACCAATTACAAGAAGAAGCAAAAGGCGACAACAAGATTGGAACAACGAATAAAGGGATTGGACCTTGCTACATGGATAAAGCAGCGCGTGTTGGGATTCGTGTGGCAGATTTACTAGACCGTGAAGTATTTGCGGAACGTCTAAGAATCAACTTAGCTGAAAAGAATCGTCTCTTTACTAAAATGTACGATGCAGAACCAATCGAATTCGATGATATTTTCGAAGAGTACTACGAATATGGTCAACAAATGAAGAAATACGTTTGCGACACTTCAGTGATTTTAAACGATGCATTAGATCAAGGGAAACGCGTATTATTCGAAGGGGCACAAGGAGTTATGTTGGATATCGACCAAGGTACTTATCCATTCGTAACATCTTCAAACCCAGTTGCTGGTGGGGTGACTATCGGTAGCGGTGTTGGACCTTCAAAAAATTAATAAAGTCGTTGGGGTATGTAAAAGCGTACACTTCTCGTGTAGGGGATGGACCTTTCCCAACAGAATTATTCGATGAAATCGGCTCACGTATTCGTGAAGTCGGACGTGAATATGGTACAACAACTGGACGTCCAAGACGTGTTGGTTGGTTCGATAGCGTTGTAATGCGTCACTCTAAACGTGTATCAGGCATTACAAACTTAAGCTTAAACAGTATCGATGTATTAACAGGATTAGAAACGATTAAAATCTGTGTGGCTTACCGTAAGCCAAATGGAGAAGAAATTTCTCACTACCCAGCAAGCCTAGTAGAATTAGGACAATGCGAACCTGTGTATGAAGAATTACCAGGTTGGAACGAAGACATTACAGGATGCCGTTCACTTGAAGAGCTTCCTGAAAATGCACGCAACTATGTTCGCTCGTATTTCAGAATTAGTCGGCGTACGTATTTCTACATTCAGTGTAGGACCAGATAGAGAACAAACCAACATTTTAGAAAGTGTTTGGGCATAAAAAAGTAATAGAGTAAAGGAGGATTTATATGAAAAAAAATCCTAGTTGTAGATGATGAGAAGCCAATCTCAGACATCGTCAAGTTTAGTCTTACAAAAGAGGGCTTTGAAGTAATCACAGCCTTTGACGGTGAAGAGGGTCTGGTGGCTTTCAATGAAAAAAATCCAGATTTAGTTATTTTAGACTTAATGTTACCGAAAATTGATGGCTTAGAAGTGTGCCGTGAAATCCGTAAAACAAGCAATGTCCCAATTATCATGGTGACAGCAAAAGACTCTGAAATCGATAAAGTTTTAGGTCTTGAACTTGGAGCCGACGACTATGTGACAAAACCTTTCTCAAACCGTGAGTTAATCGCGCGTGTGAAAGCAAACTTACGTCGTCAACAATTAGCTCCAGCGGAAACCGAAGAAGAAAAAACAGCTAACGAAATCGTATTAGGCTCACTCATTATCCATGAAGATGCTTATGTGGTTTCAAAACGTGGCGAAGAAATCGAATTAACGCACCGTGAGTTTGAATTACTTCATTACTTAGCAAAACATATCGGACAAGTCATTACACGTGAGCACTTGTTGCAAACGGTTTGGGGATATGATTACTTCGGAGATGTGCGTACAGTGGACGTTACGGTACGTCGCTTACGTGAAAAATCGAAGATACACCGAGTCACCCAACATGGATTATGACTCGTCGTGGGGTAGGTTACTACATTAAGACCCCAGATCAAGAAAAAGAAGCTTAAGATTGAAATGCGCTTTTCCTTGCCACCAAATCTACCGGCAAGAAAAGCGTATTTTGCTAAAAAGTAGAGGGGAAAATGACTCATGAAGACAATGAAACGATTCTTTCGTTCCATTCAATTTAAGATTCCGATGCTGTTCATCTTGCTCCTAGTCATTTCGTTGCAACTCATTGTCGCGAACTTCTTAACACAATTAGAGTCGCAAATGGTGTCAAACTTCCAAGAACAAATTCAACTCCAAGTAGGGTTCTTGAAGAATAACGTACAGCCGATTTTGGCAAAAGATGCGACGGATGAAGCGAAGATGGCTGAAATTTCGCAATTACTACAAGATTACCCAACAGGGAATAGTATTGTCGAAATTCGCATCATGGATATGCAAGGATATATTTTGGGAACAACGAGACCAAACGCAGCAATCTGTTGTCGGAACGCGTTCAACGGAAACGGATGTGCAACAAGTCGTTGTTTCGAAAACACCGATTCAAAAGCTACAACTTCACTGAAGGGCGAAACGCGTTATTGGAAATATGTTTCACCAATTGATCCAGTGAATAATGCTTCAGGAAATCCAGTTGGGATTATTTCGGTAACGTCGAATATCGAATCTCGTTATGCACAAGTAAAGGATATCGGGGTTATCTTTGTTAGTTCTTCTATCTTTGTCATTATTTTAGCCATCGTGATTACCGTGATGATTTCGCAAGGGATTACGCGACCAATCGCAGAGATGAAGCAACAAACCGAGCAGATTGCTGAAGGAAACTATACGGGTGAAGTGATGATTTACGGAGACGATGAGCTTGGACAACTGGGACAAGCGATTAACGATCTCTCTGTGAAGATTAAGGAAGCACAAGAAGGAACCGAAGCGGAGCGGCAAAGGTTGGATAGTGTCCTACGTCATATGAGTGACGGGGTGATTGCGACCGACCGTCGTGGACGTATTGTGATTATCAATGCTGCTGCGTTAGATATTTTAAACTTACGTAGTGAACGTATTGTCGGAACGCCATTATTAGATGTATTAAGACTCGATCGCACGGTTACTTTTAGAGATTTTACTAGAGTCTCAAGAAGAACGGATGATTACCTTTGAAGAAGATGGCGAAGATACGATTGTTCAATGTGAATTCTCAGTGATTCAGCGTGAATCAGGATTTATTAGCGGTCTTGTCTGCGTATTAACAGACGTTACGGAACAAGAGAAAATCGACCGCGAACGTCGTAATTTCGTATCGAACGTTTCCCATGAATTACGGACACCACTAACAAGTATTAAGAGTTATACAGAAGCGTTAGTGGATGGGGCATGGGAAAATAAAGAAATTGCGCCAGAATTCTTACATGTTATCGAAACCGAAACAGACCGTATGATGCGTATGATTACGGACTTACTGAACTTATCACGTATGGACCAAAACCGTCTAGAACTCGATAAAGGAATTCGTGAATATGAATGAGTTGGTGAAAACATATTGCCAACCGTTTCGATATGGTACTTTCAAGTGATCAATATCGTGAAAAGAATTACCGTATTTTAACGGATATCACACAACGAGATTTATGGGTAGAAATTGACCAAGATAAAATTACCCAAGTGCTGGATAATATTATCAATAATGCGATTAAATATTCTCCAGACGGGGGTCGTATTATCGTTCGTCTGATGGAAACTCATACTGATTTAATCGTGAGTGTCAGTGACGAAGGGTTTGGGAATTCCGCGTAAGGATATTCCACACTTATTCGATCGTTTCTACCGTGTGGATAAAGCTCGTTCAAGAGCGATGGGTGGTAGTGGTCTTGGACTGGCTATCGCAAAAGAAGTTATCCAATTACATGGTGGAAAAATTTGGGTGAACAGTATTGAAAACAAAGGATCAACATTCTTTGTTTCTCTACCATATGTTCCATTTGAAGAGGACGGTGAATGGGATGAAATTTAAACGTTATCGAGCAATGCTAACGGTGCTCTTTGTATTTTGATGGCGATTAGCTTTTGTGTTTACGTATCTCATTGTAGTACGTCCGGTTGATTTCTTTACCATCAAAAAGCAAAATAATAATAAAGTTAGCAACACACAAGATTCAGGTGTACAAGTTCGTGCGACGTATACAACAGAAGATGTATTTAGACCAAACTCGCATAGTTCTAACGAACAAAAATAAAGTTCGAAATGACAAGTAATGCTTCTATTTATGAAAGAAGTCAATGCACACTTAAATAAACAATTTACAAATTTAACGCGTTTAGAAAGTCATGGATGAGACTAGTTATGAAAAATCTTGTCTTACGTGAAGCAGTATTCAGATTTATATTTGATGGGATTACATTCATTTGGAATTGTGAATCGATTACTTTTGAATCGAAATCATCGATGATTTTAAATAATGACCGTTTTTCTCGTATTGTGATTCGTACCGATGATCCTCATACAGCTTATTTCATCAATGATGATACGAAACAACTCTATAGTGCTAAAAGTGAAGAAGTCTCAAAAACAGCACTAGAGGCATTATACGCGGATAGCTGATTTTTATGAAAGTAGAATCGTATCGTGGAAAAGACAAAAACAATTCTTTGTTGAACAAGATAACTGACAGTGGAACAATCGGCCTATTTAATTGAACAGATTCCAATGAGTTTCTACATTAGTCAACTCTTTTGGAAATCAATCAGAAATTCGTACGCGTGGAGACGGAAAGACCGTTGTATACAATGATAACTTTATCGCAATTAAAAACTAGACCGTACCACTAATATGGTCACTTTCTTTGAAAACCGTTCAGGAGAGAAACGCTACTATATACCAAATAACTTAACGCAAACTTTCAACCAGATGAAACGTCTTGGAGATGGCAGTTAGGTGTGAGTCTATTCTCTGTAGATTTGAAATAATAATCTCGTTGAATATGTTCGTTATGTGGATTCTTATCAATTTTATCCAGCGCAAAAGAAGGCTTTTCACGCAGATTAAGGTCAAATTCTACCGGGAATCGAGAAAATGAGAACCTCGATCGCTGATCACTCAAACACCATTACCGACGAGCAAGAAAAGTAATGGTTGTTGGTGGGAAGACGATTGTCACTGAATTGTTGAACGAAGGATCGTCATGAATGAGATTGAAGATATTCGTATCGGATATTCATGGACGATCAGTAGTGAGTGTACAAATTGTTGAGTTTACGCCAACATGGTACATTAAAAAGAATGGTACTTGGAAGACTCTGGCTGAATTAAAAAGCCGAAAGAGTCAAAGCAGAACTAGCGAATGGACCGACAACAACGGGAGGTGACGCAGATGGATTTTAAGAGAAGCGCAGTCGTTCTCATCGTCTGCTTCTTTATCCTCGATTTATTCTTATTCGGATTAGTATGGCAAAAAGAACTGACACGAAAAATCCGTTGAATACAAGTATTAACGTCATTGACCAAATGAAGCTAGACGGAATTACATTACCAACGCTAAATGCGACAGTAGAGTCCGTTCCGATTGTCACAAGTAACACCGAATCTACTGATGGAAAACTGTCTAGTTTACCAAATCAAGTCGTAACGCTGGAAAAAATGTGATTAACGGGCAATTTGTGACACTATCCAATTAGACTTAAGCGGATCTGTATCTGCAGATAGCTTTTGCGGATTTAACAAAAATCGTTGAAAAATAATCAAGTGGCTTTTCGGAGATCAATATACATGGTCATCCTATAATCCGACTACTCGTAAAGTGATTTATACGCAAAAAGCTGATAAGTTAACGATTATGGATGGCTCGAGTCAAATTATCTTTACGATTAATGCCAATGACCAAGTTGTCAGCTACGAACAGACTTTTGTGCTGGAACGTGTGCAAGTACTTGGGAAAGAACGTGAATTGATTACGGCTCAAAAAAGCGGTTGAAATTCTTTATTTGGGAGGGACGTATTTCATCAGAAAGCAACCGTTCAATCGGTGAAATTATCGTATTACCAATCGCTAGTGCTAAAAGATTTTTCAATTTACTCACCAGCGTGGTATATTGAAATTCGTCAAAGCTGACGGACAATTAATTGCCCGTCGTGTGGATGCGATTCATGGAACGGTATCTAGCGAATGAAACGCTAGAAACAACGAATACACAAACACAACGTACAACGACCAATAATACAACAACAACGCAAAACGTGTACAGCAACAATAAGAAGGAATAAACATGCAAGAATCAGGTTTGAAAGTGAGTTTACTCGCGAGTGGTAGCTCGGGAAATGCTACTTACATCAGAAACACCAAAAACAAAAAAATATTAGTGGACTGTGGACTCACTGGTAAAAGCCATTACTGCGCAAATGGAGAAGATTGATCGCTCCATTTCAGATGTGGATGCCATTCTGGTTACCCACGAACATTCCGACCACATTAAAGGAATTGGAGTTCTCGCTCGTAAGTACGACATTCCAATTTATGCCAATGAAAAAACGTGGCAAGCTATGGCTGGTAAAATCGGGAAAGTCGCTCTCGAACAACAAGAAATCTTCAATACAGGAGAAACGTTAACGTTTGGAGACTTAGACGTGATGAGTTTTTGCGGTATCACATGATGCGGCAGCTCCTCAATTTTTATAGTTTTCCAACGCGAGGCAAGCAGTTCGTGATGCTGACAGACTCGGGTTATGTGAGTGATAAATTAAGAGGTTTGTTGAAAAATGCAGATGCGTATCTCATCGAAAGTAATCATGATTTAGAGATGCTTCGAATGGGACCTTACGCTTGGCATTTGAAACAACGTATCTTAAGCGACAAGGGGCACTTATCGAATGATGATGGCGCGCTTGCGATGTGTGAAATGATGGGTGACCGCACGAAACGAATTTATCTAGGACACTTAAGTCAGGATAATAATATGAAGGAAATCGCCTATCAAACAGCCGAAAGTATCTTCCAAACGCATGATAAAGGCGTTCATCAGGCGTTCGAGCTCTATCATACGGATCCGTATGAACCCACAAAATTATTTACCGTTTAAAAATTTAGCAAGTTCGAAAGAGTTTTTTAAGTACTCTATAAGCTTTATTTCATATAAATTTCATATGAAAAAACTATTGTATATTTACAAATGAGAGGAGTGAGCAGATGTCACAAGAACAATTACAAAGAAAAATCATCGAAAGCTTTTTAAAAATGGCTTTATCGAGCGGATTATTGGGAGGGAGCAGTCGCTGTTGCCGGAGGAGTTGGAATTATGGCCGTAACAAATCCAGCAAACCAAGCAACAACACCTGCTACAGCCCTCACAAACACAAGTAGACACAACTAAAAACATCTACAACATCCACAAAAGGTGGAACAGAAATCACTAAAGTGGTTGCTGGGAAGTGAAGAATGCGGTCGTTTCAGTTGTTAACAAACAAAGCAACTTCAAGAAATAACTATACGGCACACAACAAACCGGGAGGAGAATTAGCTACTGCGTCTGAAGGTAGTGGGGTCATTTATAAAAATGAGGGTGGATATGCCTATATCGTGACGAACTATCACGTTAGTGCGAAAGTCACAAGAATTGGAAGTTCTTTTAGCAGACGGAACACGCGAAAAAAAGCTGAGCTTGTTGGTAGTGACCAATGGACAGACTTAGCCGTGATTCGTATTGCCAATACAAATGTTACAACTGTCGCAGAATTTTGCAAACTCAGATGAGGTTGAAGTTGGGCAAACAGCGATTGCGATTGGGTCCCCTCTTGAAGTGAATTCGCAACAAGTGTAACGCAAAGGGAATCGTCTCAGCAACTAACCGTGCTGTTGCCACAGACGTTGATGGTGATGGACAAGAAGACTGGGTCGTAACGGCCATTCAAACAGATGCGGCGATTAACCCAGGGAAACTCAGGTGGAGCGTTAATTAATAGCGCTGGCCAAGTCATCGGAATCAACTCAATGAAAGATTTCTAAGTCGTCTGTTGAAGGGATGGGATTTGCAATTCCAAAGTAACGAAGTTGTTTTCGATTATTAAGCAACTCGAAACGGACGGGAAAAATTACGTCCAGCTCTTGGAATTTCAATGGTAAAACTTATCAAGTGTGAATGAACGAGTAATCGAGCAATTGAATTTACCACGAGATGTGAAGAACGGGGTCGTTATTGCAGAAGTCATGGCGAAAGTAGTGCAAAAGCTGCGGGACTACAAAGCTACGATGTCATTGTTGAAATGGATGGACAAAAAAATTCAAAGGGAATTCAAAACTTACGTAAAGTTCTTTACAGCCATAAAGTTGGCGATAAGATGAAGTACACACTACTAGAAATGGACAAAACAAACAACAACGATTTCTTTAACAGAAACAAACAGTCCAAGTTTATAACAATAACGAATAAGGGTCGGATAGCGAGTGCTATTCGACTTTTGTATATTTCACAGGTTATCCACAAAAATGTGGATAAGTCTGTGGAAAAGCAGTGGAGTTAACCCGTTGTCAAGTCTGTGAAGTGGAAAATCGGTGTTGAAAATGGATAGCTAAAAATGGCTGAATATATCGGATTTTATTGAAAAAGTTATTCACATGATAAAGTTTTATTGTGGATAACTTTAGAGATTATCTATTTAAAACGTTGATATACAGCATTTTGATATACACCAAAAAGTGTGTGGATAACTATGGATAACTCGCATCTTTCCACCTTTTAGAAATATAACAATTAGATAACAAATAAAAATTTTGAATCAATATCTAGTGTTTTTCATAAAAAAAGCCCAAAATTTAGGGGCGAACATGTGTACATGTGGATAACTTAGTGGATAACTGTGGATAAAGGGATAAAACAAGCATCCAAAAAAAGGTAAGATAATTTGTGAAATGAGGGGATCAAATGAATATCACAATTGTGAGTGTAGGAAAACTGAAAGAAAAATATTTAAAACAAGGAATCGACGAATACGCAGAAACGCTTAGGTAGCTACTGCAAGTTCCAGGTTGTGGAAGTGCCAGATGAGAAAGCTCCTGAGAATTTAAGCGATAAAGAGATGGAACAAGTGCTCGAAAAAGAGGGCGAACGTATCCTTTCTAAAATTAAAGATGGTGATGTCGTTGTAGCGATGGCGATTGAAGGTGACTTAGTGAGTTCAGAACAACTCGCAAAAGAGATGGATACCTTCGCGCTTCACGGCAAGAGCTCGATGGTCTTTGTGATTGGTGGCTCTCTTGGGTTGAGTCCGGCCGTGAAAAAACGTGCCGACCGTAAGATCTCATTTGGCCGTATTACGTTGCCGCATCAATTGATGAGACTCGTTCTAACTGAACAAATTTACCGTGCATTCCGTATTAATGCCGGACATGCATATCATAAATAAGTAAAGATTCTCATAGAAAAAGTGAAAAGAAAGTGCAAAATGAAAATTGTATTTTCATAGTATTTTCATAATGTGCCTCTATACTTTAGTTATTCCCAAAGAGAATATTTATCCTCCCAAATAAATATTTCTAATCCTTTTTTCCACCGGCCGTGAGTCGGTGGTTTTATTTTCTTTTAAAAAGGATTGATTGAAGAAAATCTCCATGCTATCTGATAGCATGAAGTACCCAAAGTCTGAAGGGTCCACTCGAAATGCGATAGGTCGTGAAAGCGGCGCGGGGTTCAAATCTCCTCTTCTCGTTACTGGGAGAACAAAAATAGCTGGGGGCGAAAAACGAATGACAAAAGTGAAAATTAAATCTAAACAAACATTGTTGCGGTATTTATTCTGATAAGACGGTGTATAGTTTTACGGCGGATAGTTATCCAGAGTTGTTTTACCTTCTTCAAAGACGTGGACTCATCGAATCGTTTATCGATGGGGACTTCATTGTTTATGACGAATTAAGACAGTATTCAGATTTACCGCCTTATCAAAAGCTGACTGAGGATGAATTAGAAGCGATTGATTTTGATACAATCATTCAAAAACTCAGTACGGATGAACTGAAAGCAGTGATCGAGAAGTTCTTCGAATATCGCTTTGAATGTGAGTTTCAAGAAGTAGACGAATAAATTTGCAAAAGAAAAAAGCTGACGGCTCATACGAGCTGTCAGCTTTTTTTAGTTTCTATAGTTTATTCTTAGCGAATAACTTCCTCAGTTTCTTTGTCGAAGAAGTGAGATTTGTTTAAGTCGAATGCTAATTCAACTGTTTCGCCTGGGTTGTGGAAGTCACGAGCATCCACTTTAGATACGAATTCAGTATCGTCAACACGAGTGTAAAGCATTGTTTCTGCACCAAGTAATTCTGATACAACAACTTCTGATTTCACTGTTGCTGCTGGATAAGTATCGATAGCGATTTGAGCACCTTTGATATCTTCAGGACGGATACCGAAGATTAAATCTTTTACGTCTGATCCTTTTGTCTTCAGAAGTTTTTCTCTTCACTGGTAATTGTAATGATAAACCTTTACCATTTGAAATCACGCCATCTTGTCAATGTTACATTGAAGAAGTTCATTGCTGGTGATCCGATGAATCCAGCTACGAATGCGTTGTTAGGGAGTGTTGTACACTTCTTGTGGAGTACTCGATTTGTTGTACAGAAACCATCTTTCATGATAACGATACGGTCAGCCATTGTCATCGCTTCTGTTTGGTCGTGAGTTACGTAAATTATTGTTGTTTCTAAACGACGGTGTAATTTCGCAATTTCAGCACGCATCGCAACACGTAATTTAGCATCTAAGTTAGAAGAGGTTCGTCCATTAAAGAATACTTTCGCATCACGAACGATCGCACGTCCTAAAAGCCACACGTTGACGTTGACCACCAGATAAAGCAGCTGGTTTACGTTCTAAAGTATTGAGCTAAAGCCTAAAGATTTCTGCTGCATTTTAACACGTTTGTCAATTTCAGCTTTGTCGTATTTACGTGATTTCAAACCAGAATGCCATGTTGTCATATACGCTCATGTGAGGATATAAGGGCATAGTTTTTGGAATACCATCGCGATATCACGATCTTTTGGAGCTACGTCGTTCATTACAACGTCGCCAATTTTTAATTCCCTTCAGAAATATCTTCAAGACCAGCGATCATACGAAGAGTTGTTGATTTTACCGCATCCTGAAGGGACCTACAGATACGATGAACTCGCGGTCTTTGATGTGTAAGATTAAAGTCTGTTACGGAATAGTTTTCCCGCGTTGTCATATTTTTGTGAATATGATTTAATTGCATTTCTACTATTAGGATTTCCCCTATAATATGTGTTTACAGTATCAGTTTACGATTTTTGAAATAAAAGATGAGGAAGAAGTTGCACAAAAACGACTGTAAAAATTGTGCACTTTGCCCACAGTGTCAGTATTTTGAAAGAATTTTGGACGTAACTTAATAAGAAACGTATATTTTAGTAGTGAGAACGGATGCAACACATGGCAAAAACAATGTTATGATAGAGAGTTAGAAACTTACATGAAAAAGGTGATGAAATGGAAAGAAAACGTGGATTTGAAATCAGTATCTGCTTATGAAGGAAAAAGGAATCAATGTTCCAAAACGTTCGACAAAACATTCAGCAGGATGTGACTTCGAAGCTACCGAAGATATCGTATTGCCAAGCATTTGGAAAATGCTTTTCAAATTTGCAGCCACTCAGATTAAAACAATGGATTTATACAACAGATAAAGAAACAGTGGAAGCGGAACTAGCAAAAAGAGCAAAAAGTCTTAAAAACCAATTCTTGTTCCAACAGGAATTAAGTCTTATATGCAAGAAGATGAGTACTTACAATTGGCGAACCGCTCAAGTAACCCATTGAAACACTTCCTTGTCTTACCAAACGGGGTAGGCGTTGTGGATAGCGACTACTACAACAACCCTGACAACGAAGGACATATTTACTTCAATTATTAAACTTCGGATTATTCGATAAAGAAATTAAAAAGGCGATCGTATCGGCCAAGGAATTTTCCTACCGTTCTTAAAAAGCGGATGCGGATGAAGAAAACGATATGAATGAACGTACAGGTGGTTTTTGGTTCTTCTGGCGTTCGTTAGAAAAGACCAAAATGGCAAAAAGCAGCCACAAGTTTTGTATGTAGAGAGTGTGATATAATTCACCAAAATATTTAGGAAAATGCCCAAACTGCGGCAATTGGTCTACGATGGGAGAGTTCAAAGGAAACAACCAGTAGCATGAAACGTCCTTCCTTAGTGCAACATTCAGAAGAAGTGCATAAGACCAAAACCAATGCGTCTGGATCAAGTGGCTTATGAGCGCGCGTGAATCGTGTAGAAGACATCGATTAGCGAAGCTCGACGCGTTCTCGAGGTGGCGTGGTACCAGGTTCCTTAGTATTAATCGGCTGGGGACCCGGGATTGAAATCTACCTTTATTATTACAAGTTTCTAGTGAACTCCAACAAACACAAGGGACAGTACTCTATGTATCAGGAGAGAAGAAAGTGCGTCTCAAATTAAAATGCGTGCGGAGCGTCTCAGGATGCAAGCAGACGGATTTTATATTTACGCTGAAACAAACTTAGAAGATATCGTTGCGCAAGTGGAGCGTTGAAGCGGACTATGTCATTATCGACTCGATCAAACGATGACGCATCCTCAGGCTAACGGGGTTGCGGAAGCGTGTCTCATGTGCGTGAGGCGACAGCTACGTTGATGCGACTTGCGAAACTCAATCAGATTGCCATCTTTATCGTTGGTCACGTGACAAAAGAGAGGGAGCATTTGGCAGGTCCTCGTATGTTAGAACATATGGTGGATACAGTTCTTTTATTTCGAGGGGATAAACATCATGTTTCCGCGATAGCTTCGTTCCGTGAAAAACCGTTTCGGGTCTACCAACGAGATTGGCGTCTTTCGAAATGCATCAGAAGGGCTCAACGAAGTAACAAAACCCTTCGAAGTCTTCTTAGAAGAACGTCTGGCTGGCGCAACAGGTTCGGCGATCGTCGTATCTCTTGAAGGGACAAGACCGATTTCTAACCGAGGGTGCAATGTTTACTATCACCAACGGCCTTTGGAAATGCGCGCCGTACCACAAGTGGTCTGGACTATAATCGTGTGCGCTCTTGATGGCGGTACTTGAGAAAGCGTGCAGGACTCTCTATTACAAAACCAAGATGCTTGCTTTACATCAACAGGTGGTTTGAAACTGAACGAACCGGCAGTCGACTTAGCGATTACGATGAGTATCGTTTCAAAGCTATAAGGAAAAAGAAACGCAAATGGGCGATTGCTTTATCGGCGAAATCGAGCTGACCGGTGAAATCCGTAAAGTGAACCGTGTCTATGACCGTGTTCCGCGAAGCAGAAAAAGCTCGGATTCAAGCGTGTCTTTATTCCAAAAATAATTTAGATGGATGGGAAATTCCAAAAATATCGAAGTCGTTTGGAGTATCTTCTGTCAAAGAAGCTATTTACAAAGCCTTCGGAAAAAGAAAAGATTAGAAAGGAGAAATTTATGGAACAACCTAAAAATTTCGAGCATACGGAAGAAAAAGTTGTACAACTGATTTTTCGTATTGCTCGGAGAGTCTTCAGGTGCAACGTGCTTTCAAGTCTATGGCAAGCGTTCAACATTACGAATGAATGGTTAACATCGCAAGTTACGAATATTTTATTAGGATGCAATTATTTTTATTCTTTTATTTCACTTTTTCAGTGACGGATCCGATTTTAGCGGCATTCGTGAGCTTGAAAAACTCGTTAGCCAACTTTACCTGTGAGCTATTTACTCTTTGGAGATGATTGGGGCACTGTATTGGGACTCTTAGTAGCATGGCTCGTTGGATTGCCATTTACAAACTTACAGTTCCCAGCAATTCACGTAAAGCTTTACCAATTGCCTATAGTATTATCTTTGGGTATCTTGGCTTTTATGTCGGAACGACGCGTCGTGAAGATATTTTAAAGCATTTACGAGCGACAAGAAGAAAACGGAGGATTCTCCAGTGCCAGAGCGTAAAGCAGGAGATAACTTCAGAAAATACAAACTGCTCGATACAAGCGTCATTATCGATGGACGAATTTACGATATCGCTAAAACAGGCTTTATCAGAGGGTGCTCGTGATTCCGGTATTTGTACTGAATGAGTTACATATATCGCCGATAGCGCTGATAGCTTAGAAGCGTGTGAGGAGGGCGCTCGTGGTTAGATATTTTAAAATGCTCTTCAAAAAGAAGAGAATATTAAAGTAGAAATTTACGATGGAGACTATGACGATATTAATAGAAGTGGACCAGCAAGTTAATTCAGCAGCAAAGGCGATTGACGGCATTATTATCACGAACGACTTTAACTAAATAAAAGTCAGTGAGTTCCAAAACATCCGAGTCTTTAATATTAATGCGTTAGCGCAAGCCATCAACCGGTTGGTGATTCCAGGAAACCTGAAGCGACCGGTGTGTTAAATCAGGAACGGAGCGCCAACAAGGGGTTGCGTACTTGGATGACAGTACGATGATTGTCGTGGAAGATGGACAATATATATGAATGAAAAGGATTGAAGTGGTCGTAACGAGCGCCCTTCAAACTGCATGCAGGTCGTATGATTTTCAGCTAAACCACTGCATAGCCAAAAGAAAATTAAACAATAAAAGTTAGTTTATGATTACTAGAATCACTTGCGGATTTGTTTATAATCGCTGTAAACGAGGGCACCGGTTCGAGCCGAAGTCTCTCTCACCTTTAAAAGCCTCAAAGCTGGAGTAGGAATAAATTCCCAACTCCAGCTTTTTCACATTAATGCTACTTCCCATTACTGCGATTATAAAACCCACCCTGACTACGTAATCATGTGAGAGCTTACTAACTTTTAGTTTTGGAGAAATCAACGACTGCTGACAATTTGAATAAATAGAAAAGGGGATGGACGAATTTCGTCCATCCTTTTCTGCTCATTTCAATATCGATTTCAAATGGTTCGTCAATGGTTTCCGAGACGTATTTGCCATCTCTTTACGTTGTTTCACATTCTGTTAATAAGTATTCGATTTGTCCGTTGACTGATCGCAAAAATCATCTTCTCACATGATGCAGTCAGCATATAATTTAGATGACAGTCGTAATGGAATTTGTTTTTTCTTTAAATCAGCCATCGTTAGTATAGGCTTCCTGTATTAACAATTGGTTGGTATCATAATTTGCCGCAAAGACAACGAGTAGGTTAGAGACCATCGCAGCTTTACGTTCTTCATCTAGTTCTACGAGTTCTCCTTCATTTAAGCACGTTCTAGCGCCATTTCAACCATTCAACACTCTGCTCCACAATCATCTTTCTAGCATCAATAATTGCGAAAGCTTTGTTGACGTTGTAGCATACTGAGCAATTTCTGGAGCGTATAGCTAAGTAGAGTGACGTGCTTCGATGATTTCAAGTACCTGTATTTCAACACGTGCTTGAATTTCATCACGAATCCGTTTTTGCACAACATGACTTCACTTGAACCACGTAAGCTACAACTTCATCGGCAATCCGTCACCCGGTGTATCATACGTTTGGAGCTACATCATAAGGATAGATGCGCATGATATTACGAGGCGCGCTATCACATTGAAGAGAGATAGGTATTCTTTATAGTTATCGACGTGGTACACTGCTTTAGCCGTATCTGACCACTCTCCAAGTCTACGCAATTCCGATTTCAACAAGGGTTTCCTAGGCAATCGTGATCTTTTGACGAGATGTTTACCATTGCATGATAAGAAATATGATAGAGCATCTAAGTTTGCTTCAACGCACTGCGTAGTGCAAATCATGACAGTGCTGCTTGACGAGTCGGGCATCACGCTGACCTAGTTTTGTAGCTTGTGAGTCTACCGCCACGCTAAAAGGTTTTACAAAATAGAAGCCAGGCTCTTCTAATACGTTCCTGTGTAACTCACAAAGAGGCATCAAAACAATGGCGCTGCGGTTTGACATACTTTCAGTCCTGCCAAAGGATATGATCGATGCAATAAAGTCGAACTAGATACTTGCAGAAGGATACACCGACGACAGTGTAGCCTTCATCTTTAAAACGCGATGGAAGAGATAAAGCCCCACAACTGCAGCATCAGGTAAGTACAATGCAATGTGTTTAGCAAAACCATTAGACTTTTGTTTTCAAAATTTTTCGTTCGTAGACTCCTTTTTGTCTATTTGATATCTAAATGATATCACGAAATCTAAAAATAATATAAAAAGAGAACTATTGTAAATTTTCCTAATAATTTTAGAGATGGAATTCTTAACTATAAAATAAGAAGAGGGAATGTTATAATTCATAATCCACCTTGTTTCAGATGATGCTCATTTGGCTTTGTCAGTCCACCATACTGCTATGACAATGATGTTAGTAGAAACTGACAACTTCTCTTAGAACCAATGATTAATCCAAGACTGAATCCTACGGCACCAACAAGTTATATTCCTGATTTTGAAGAGCGTCAACATAGCATTTTTCAATGTTTCAACACCTTGTTGAAGACGCGGCTTGTAGCCCTGTGTCGTTTGAGTGTTTCCATAGAAAATATACACGAATTGAGTGCCACGAGAGCTGCAAAATAGTAATAATGATAGACATATGTCTGCCTCCTTTTATTAAGCAGACCAGAGTAACCCCTTTTTTTGACAGAAGCGAATGATGTTTGTGGAAGAGCGAAACATTGACGGAGTGCACCTCAATGTACTATCCTATCCATTTGTATAGAATCACTACGACTTTAGAAAGGAGAAAGGTCATGGAGTTATATTTCAGTAGAACATCTTTCTTTCTCATATGAACAAGAGACAGTCCTTGAAGATAGTAGCTTTTACGGTGGAGCGGTCAGTTTGCTTGATTTTGACTGAAACGGGCAGGCTAAAGTCAACACTCGTAAAAATATTTTGAGGACTCAGTCACCAAAGACAGTGGAAAGCCACTGATTGCAAAGAAAAATAGCAATGGCGAGAAGTTATCGATTTGATTACGCTCCGCAACAGATTTCTTTCTCTTTAATGCAGGTTTCCACATCGAAATGTACATGAACTAGTTGTATCAAGGTCATGACCACCAACAAGGGCGCTGGTTTACAAAAATTAACATGCAGAAGATCACGAACATCATCGAGCGCTCTCTCAAATCCACCGTAGGGATGTGGGATCAGCGTCAATAAAGCGCGTCGGAGATTTATCTGAGGGCAAAACAACGCATCTGTTTAGCGCTGAATTTTTGCGACAGACAGATTTATTCGTCCTCGATGAACCAACTGCCGGGTATGGACAAAGCTTCGATTTGAACGATTCTATCACTATTACATCACTGCATGTGCTCAGCACGGAAAGCCATTTTAATGAGTGGCACTCAAGGAGGAAGAAGCGCTTGAACAATACGCGGATAAACATATCCATCTGCAAACTTGAGGATATCTCCATGGAGATGTTTTTCTATGGTTTCATGCAAAGAGCATTCATCTCAGGAATAGCGATGGCGTCTATCCATTGCCAATTCTGGGATTGCTCTAATTCTTAGAAGCACAGTCACCTTTATTAAGCCCGACACCTTGTCTCGCATCGTCATTAGTAGTTGCAGCATGGGTCTCTTCGAGGAATCCAACGTCTCCACCACGCATTGCTAGTGGTCATTATCGCAGCAGTTTTCATCGACCCAGTGGAGAGAAATATTTTAGAGCTATTCCGAGAAGTGCAGTGACGATGCTGTCAGGAGGAATGGCGATTGCACTTATTTTAATGAACTTACAAAAAGGTCAAATCTCAACGATGAGTGTGGATCAATTTCTTTATTTGGTTCGTATTGTGACGATTACAGAATGAACAAAATGTCGGGATTGATGTTTACTAGCTATCGTTGTAGTCGCGTCTATACGCGATTTTCCGTAAACCACTCATATGTTCTATCATTCGATGAAGATACAGCGATGACCGCGGTTGACCCGTTCGCTTGATGACAAACCTCTTTACGATTATCACAGGGGTTGTGAGGTAGTGATGATGCAATTCAGGGATCCCTTTAGCGTCAGCCTGCTCATTGCCAGCCTCGATTGCGCTTCGGTAGCAGTAAGTTTAATGGCGTGATTATCGGCGGATTATCATCTAGTCTGATTGGTTTCTTTGCAGGCCTTTTCAGCATCCTATATTTACGAAGCACCCCCAGGAGCGCGCGATTACATGTGTGTTCCTTTGTCATTTTATTTCATCTCATTTTATCCTGAGTGCTCGTAAAAAGCATAATAATAAAGCTTACCATCATTTGGTAGGCTTTGTGACCAGTTTGACGAATGGCTACGAGAGCGTGCATAGTAACTCGTCATAAGATTATTTGGAGGAAAAGTATGTGATTATACAGGCGTTATCGAGTCTGGTGACGATTCTAGCGATCATCGCACATCGGCTATCTCTGCAGGCCAAGGGATGGTTTTCAGGAAGGATTCACAAGAGCATTGGGTGGATTTGATTTTGAAAATTGCTTTGCCAGCGTCATCTTTGTTTCCGTATTAAAATTTATAACAAGAGAACAACTCGTGAGCTTCTTTGGAGCGAGTCTATATCCGTTGATTACGGTGATTCTAGGCTACATCGTAGGCATGGGGCGCTGTGGTATTATTTAAAGTTCCCGTTGGAAGACAGAGGGATTGATGCTCAATACAGTCTGCACATGCGGAACACGGTCTTTAGGGCCCGCTCAACCTCTCCTTTTGAGAAGAAGCGATGCCGTACTGGTCTACTACGTGATGAATACATTGTCGATTTTACCGCTGAACGTATGCTTTGTAGCGCACTGACCGTCCTGGTGGAAATACAAATAAAGGAATCGAGTGGAAGAGCCTCTGTTCACCGCCGCTCATTGCGTTTCTAGTGTTTAGCAGTTGTGGCGCTTGGCATTCCAGTTCCAACGTTTGCACAAAATTCCATTAATATAGTAGGAAGTTTAGGGACACCATTGTCACTGATGTATATTGGAATCAATCTCAGCAAAGTGGTCTGGGAACACTGCAGATAGACCGTGATACAGTACTTACGTTATCCGGACGCTTTATTATTTTCCCAATGTTAATGGTATTAGGTGTTACTTGTTGAGGAGCGGATAACGCCTTATTAAAAGAAACTCATTATTCAATCCACTTATTCCAACACTCGGTGATTATGCTGATTTTGAAGTGGCAGAAGCTAAAGGAGATGTTGATTTTACGCACGAATGTGGCGACAATGACAACCCATTGCTCTACTTAGCGGTATTGCCATTGTGGTCCTTTATTCTTATTTTTCATTTTAGCGAAATTATCATATATAATTTTTACATACTAAAAAGCGAAGAACCTTAGAGGCTCTTTCGCTTTATTTCATTTTATCTTATAAAAATTCATGAGTATCAAAGAAGTTTCCAAAACAGCTTTGATCTTTGAGATCTGAGTATCAATTCTCTGTAATTTTGATGATAGAAGAATAATCTAGTATACATTGTGGTTAGACACCTAGATTCACAGACGCAACCACTGCAGTGTTGAATCAATCTTGAATAGGCTACGCCATTCCGTTAATCGTACCACCAGCTTTTAAGAAAAATCATCAACGATTAATACATTAGATCCACTAGAAGTGTGACGTTTAGATAATTCCATTTTCTCAACACGAGAAGAAGAACCGGAAAACGTAGTTAATACTATCAGTAGAACCTTCTGTAATTTTTGAATCACGACGAACAATGACGAAAGGAACGTTTAAATAATTAGCTACCGTTTGTGCGGATAGGAACCTTTTGTTGCAACGGTCATAACGGCATCAATCTTCTTATCTTCGTAAGCAGATGCAATCATTTTTCCTAAATCATGCTAATACATTTGGTTTTGCAAGTAAATCAGAAAGATAAATATATCCCCCTGGCAATAAGCTGACTTGCATCGTTCATTTTGTTCTTTAATTTCTCCGCAGCAGCCAATGCTTTGTTCACGTTTTGATGCACAAAAATCAGCCACCAGGGACTGCATCGAATAATCCCAACACCTTGTTTTTCAAAAGTCTTCAATAATAGCAATATCTTCTACTAATAGAAGATTTTGCGGACTGATACAAAGTTGTAAATGTAGTTAATGAAATTAACGTATGTGGATTTATCTAATAGACGTTGTGTCATATCAATAAGACGTTCACTTCTTTCAATTTCATTGTATCGTCCTCCTCTTGAATGAACCACTTTATATTATACATAAAATAACGGAAAACTACCACTTGAAAACCCGTATCATCTCGGAAAAAGTCATACACCTTATAAAACGAACGTTCTAGTGTTTTATAAAGAATATCTTAGTGCGTGAGAAGTGTTATAAAATAAGGCGGAATAAAGTTATGAAAAGTTTTAAGAATCGATTACTTGAACTCACGGATATCTTCATATAATAGCGGTAACGTTGCCAGTTCAGAGCTCTTCACCTGTATAAATGCGCAAGAATTAAAATCCTACGCCCCTATTTTGTTTTAATGCGAATTCACGTTACTGCTATTTTAGAATCCGTGATTCTCAGTAATCTCAATCTTAGTAAAGCATGCATATGGTTCAGCCTCATTTTATAAAACACTGTCGAATTTTCAGTAAAACTTCAATACTAAAAGAAAGTTTTTATCCAACCACCTCACAGTTTAAATGCGTTTTTGAGTTCGATGCCGACAACGCCGTAGAGTGCTTGTTTTTCTTTGGAATAGTAAGTCAACATATCGTCAGGATGTGCATTGTCCACGTCTCCTGGAGTATACCCACATTGTAGTAGCGGGAGGTTTTCATACAGTTCTGTGAAGTTTTTAAAAGACATGCAACCCAACCACTTCGCAGAGTGTCGTTTGCGAAGCGATCTCGGTATTAGTAAATCGAATTTGATCACCACTTTGAATCGATTGGCGCTTCTCATCGTACAGACGAAGCTCAATCGTTTTTGACCGGAGGAAATGGAAAGCATACGGTTTTTGGGAAAGAGTCATCTCATGCAGCACACTAGTTCTCCTTGTTTAGTACGAATTTTTCAACGGCAGCAGCAACGCCATCTTCATCGTTGGTTGTTGTCACGAAGTTGGCGATTTCTTTTAATCGAATCAATCGCATTTCCCATCGCAAACGCCAAGACCCGCGTATTCAATCATATCACGATCGTTCTCGTGGTCGCCAAGACGACATCACTTCATCGCGTGTAAGGCCAAGTTTATCGGCTAGATGATGCACGGCCTTCCTTTGCTGCTTCCAGGATGAATGACTTCGAGGTAGAAAAGCTGGCACTACGGAAAATATTGTAGCTACTCTGAAGTCGTCAGAAAAGATTTGAATTAATTTTCTAACACTTCAGGCCCATCCACGAACATGATTTTTAACGAATTCCCTTTATCGGTTGGAATGTCCTTTTGCTATAATTGGTGCACGATTGGCATGCCGACCAGTTCGCTCGTGAATAGAGTATTTACCGACTGTTTCGTGGGAACGAAAATCGCTTCTTCGTCAATAGCGTGGTAGTGCACATTGCTATTTTGTAGTATAATCGTTCACGCGTTCCAAATCGTCATGTGTCATTGAGAAGCGAACGAGTGCTCGAACCTGTTTGTTGTACAAGTGTTCCGTATGCAAAGTCACAACGTAATCGTGGTCGTCTCACAAGGTCGAGTTCTTGAAGCAGCCCTTTCTACACCAGGATATGGTCGTCCTGTACAAAGAACCACATAGACTCCTTTTGTGCGCTTGCGGCGTTTAAAGCAGCCTTTACTCGAGGTGTGATTTCGCGTTTTGAATTGAGCAGTGTGCCGTCGATATCGATGGCGATTAATTTGATAGACATAATGCCTCCTTGAAAATTGTTAAATAGCGTTAAGTAAATGTTTTGAGCTGGATAATTGGACATCTTTAAACAAGAATCTGAGCAAAAATACAATGCTTTTTACATCAATCCATTACGTAAAACTTTCGGAGTGTTCCAGAATGGAAAAACACAATATACCTTATAAGGTATATCGTGTATTTATAAAAAGTAATTGATAGATGATGCTTATATCCTGCGAAGTTGAGTTCGGAAAAGCAGAGGCTCAAGCCTTTCGAGGTTAGTCCGCACGACTCGTTCCGAGTCCCTTCCGGCGTTCCGGTTCAACGTTCCATTTCTGAACGCGATTGCTCAGCATCCTGTTATTTCATCTGATTTGGAAAAACACGTCTCAATTGTGCAGCGATCGCTTTTGGAATCCTTTCGTAGTCGTCCACAAAGAGTCTGTTTTTGCATGTCGCGTGTGCACCATTTCACGAGGGAAGTAGAGGCGTTCGTCTCACGAACCTTTCCAGAAATGGCTTCTACAATCGAGCTGACTTGAGAAAGCTCGACCATATTTCCGTTGCGTTCTACGAGTTCGATTTGTGTTCTTGGCTTAATAGAATCTGGACGATAGAAATCATATGGCAAATCGAAACTGTTGTTAATCGCAGTGTAATATTCAGGTCAAAACCCAAACGGCTTCCACGATTTGTCCTATCTCGGTCGACTTTTGCGCCATCTATTGATGCGGTTAAATGGCACTGATTTAAAATGGACGACGATTAATGAAACGGTCGGATAAGTCACTAAAAATCGCATCTTCTTCTAAGAGCCAGGAGAGAAGTACGTATTTAATACACCGTCATCGAGGCGTAAGTAATCTTCCAATGTCCAAGTTCCTTCAAAGAAAGGCTTTTAAGAATCGTTGCAGAGTGTTTCTAAAGGATTTGATTCTGAGTTGCAGCAAGCCGAAGCGCGTTTTCAATAGGTGATTTAATACGACTTCCATCCTCGAGAAACGGGGTGGAAATGCCACCTGCATGTACATTTGATAACGAGCTTACGATGGATCTTCCACCGCGTGCATTCCTGAGACGAAACGCAATGCCACCTTTATATGGACGAATCACACGTAAGAGATACGTGTTAGGTCAAAGGTTCCGTAATTAACCCCTGTGAAATAAGCGTCACGAAGCAAATAGTCCATACGGTCTGCATCGATTTGGCTAGAAATCAATTGAACTCACTTGAGGATTTGGATGCGTTTTTTGAATCACGCTAGCCACTTCTTGTGGGAAGGTAGAAGAAACTTTACGTAAAATTTGGTTTACTTCGGTTCCTTCAGATAAGATGATATCAATAGTGAGTTTGTTCATGGTTTTGTGTCGAAAATTTTCTCAAAGGTATGAGAGTAAGGGCCGTGTCCTACATCATGCAGTAAAGCTGCACATAGCACTACGAGACGATTACGATCGTCCCAAAGGCCATCTCCTTCTTCTTGAGTAGCGTAATTTCTGGCAAAATTATCGCAAATGCGTCGAGCGATTTCATACACTCCAAGAGAATGCGAGAATCTAGAATGTTCTGCAGTATGGAAAAGTGTACATAGAGGCGCCCGTTTGTTTAATTCTGCGGAGTCGTTGTAATTCACGGCTGTTAATCAATTCCAGAATAATTGGATGTTGCACATGGATATAATCGTGAACGGGGTCACGAAATACTTTTTCACGTTTGAATGCTTCGTCATGCGTTTTACTCCTTCTTTCGTTTAGATTGTGAAATGTTATCATAAGCACTTCCAGTGTATGCTATTTTCGGCAGAAATGCAAGAGGGTTTTGTTGAAAAAAGCCTTTATAACGCTATTTTTGAAGGGTTATTGTCTTTGAATAAATCGCTCAAGTGCTTTCTGGAATTCTGGAGTGAGAGTGAAGTCGATTTTTGTCTCTTCAAGAGAGCAACCCATCTGTGTTAATGCTTGTAAGACGCGAATTTGTACTTCTTCAATCGTGAGGAGAGTCCCAAAGCACTCTCCAATATTCCACATGCTATCGGCGTTTACCGTCTGGAAAATGCCATTTGGTTTTCTGACCTGGGTCGCATGGTCATAGCAAAATCACGAACGACTTGGATCATGCGACAGTGTTGGTCTCCAAACACACTCAAGTAAATGGACACACAAACCACATCTTTTAACCCATGCGTTGTGCAATCCCGGCAATTTTTCTTCCTTGAATGCTTAAATCATAATCACCAGGGCAATAGGAATCACTGACTTCAAAATGCATTAATTCCACTTCAAGGCACTAGCTTCAGGAAGCTTTGTTGAATTAATTGCTGCATCCACTGTATGCTTGGTTGATCGTAGGCATTTGTTCGTTTTTGAAAAAGAAGGCTAATGTTTTAAGATTCCTTTCGTTACTTACAACAGCAAGGCCTCCTGCTTTATGGACAATGGAGTAAATCCACAGGCAAAGGAAGTCGATCTAAGCCTTCCTCTAGAAAATGGGACTTTTGATATCGGTCATTCCAAGAATAATATCTTCTAGCGTCCAAAAATGAACGAAAGGTCCTGTTTTGCTCTTTCGTTAGATGGCAGAATAATGATTTCATCTAGAGCAAAAAGGGAGCCGAGATTTGTTCTAGTGAAGTGGTTTTTCTGATTTGAGTAGCGTAACCAGTTGAACGGTCTGGTGCGTTGAATTGGTGATGATGTCATAGGTTTCTCCTTTAGAGTTTCTTCGTGTTTTATTATAACAAAAGTTCAGAATGTGGTCGTCCGATATGCCGTTTTTAAGCCGTTTCTAGGAAATTATTAAGTAAAATTCAAGAATCTTTAAAAATGACTAGCATATAATAGGTATAGGATAAAATTGAAAAAAGAACGAAAAGAGGGAATGCTCATGAAAATTTTAGTAGTAGATGATGATCGCGAAATCGTTGAACTATTAACCATTTATTTAAAAATGAAAAGCTATGAAAATCGTAAAAAGCATACGATGGAAAAGTCAAGCCTCGAAAAATTAAAAATGTATCCAGATATCGATATGATTATTTTGGATATTATGATCGCCACGTCTAGACGGGAATCTCAGTGGTGCATGAAGTGCGTAAAAGAAATGCGCAATTACCAATTCTTTTATTAAGCGCGAAGTTCACAGACATCGATAAGATCTCAAGGATTAACCAATGGGGCGGATGATTACGTGACGAAAACCATTTAACCCACTCAGAAGTGATTGCCCGTGGTGAAATCATTACTCGCCGTTCGACCATTACTCAAGAAGGTCCAGCAAACGAAGAAATTACCATCGGACCATTAACGATCAAAAAGAATCGCATCAAGTGACTACTCGATGGAAAAAGAAATTCAATTAACGGTATTAGAATTTGGAATTCTTATTCTTATTAGCAGAGTCATCCAAACCGAGTATGAAGCGCTGATGAAATTTTTGAGACCGTATGGCAACAAGAAAAGTATTGTTTCTACAAAAACAGTAATGGTACACGTAAGCCACTTTACGCGATAAAATTGCTGAAGCCACTGGAGGAGAAAAAGTCATCGAAACAGTATGGGGAGTAGGCTATAAAATTGAAGACAAATAAACAAAAAGATTCTTCAAATTGAAAAGCAAAAACGAACTGACCATTCTCACACTGACGCGTAAAGAAATCAGTGGAACTGGTTTTTAGAGGGGATTGTCACTCTCTGTGTGGTATTTCTACTCTATCTAGGTATCTTAGTGATGATTAGTCAGTTAGTGAATGAGCCGGGAATCATTTCGATTCAGTTCTCAGCACGAGATGTGTTACAAATTGGCACAGATCAAATGCTGCTCTATAAAAATATCTTCACGATTACTTCCATTATTTTTGCAATTGCATTTACCTATTGGAGATTAATGAGAAGATATCAACAAATGCAATTGAATCATATTTTTAGATGAACTGCATTTGATTGCGGAAGGACGATACGATAGACGAATTCCATCTCGCTAAGTGGGATATGGGACAAGTTGTGAATAGTATTAATCGTCTGGTAGATTCGACGGTGAACGCTCTAGAAGAAGAACGTGCTATCGAAAAGTCAAAAGATGAATTGATTACAAACGTCTCACATGATATCCGGACACCACTAACGTCCATCCTTGGATACTTAGGCTTGATTGTGAATCAGCAGAAGATTGATACGTGAGGATGCAAAGCGTTATGCAGAAATCGCATATTCAAAAGCCGAGCAAATGAAATTGCTTGTGGATGATTTGTTTGAATACACGACGAGTAGACCGAATGGGGCTCCATTGCGTCTGAACGATATTCCGATTGTGAATTTTCTTGAACAAATTGCAGCGGACTTTGAATTAGAAGCCCAAAAACGTCATATGGCAATCGAAGTGTCTTCAGAAAACCGTGACGTGGTGCTGGAATTAGATGCTGAAAAAATGGTACGTGTGATTAACAATCTGTTATCGAACGCCATTAAATACGGTCATGAAAATTCAACCATCTTAATGGAAGTGTTGAAGAAAGAGGGCGTCATTACCATCGCGGTTAGAAATGAAGGCGACCCGATTTCAAAAGAAGTATTGGATCAACTCTTTACAAGGTTCTATCGTGCAGAAGGCTCTCGTTCAAAAGAGACGGGTGGCACAGGTTTAGGGTTAGCGATTGCGGAAAACATTGTGCATTCTCATGGAGGAATCATGTTTGCCGAGTCGAGAAAACGGACAAACGAGTTTCTATGTCTGTCTACCCACTGAAAACCAAGGATCTTTAAAAGAAATGACAAATAACAAATAAATACCGAGAAGGACGGCTACGTGCTTTCCTTTTCGGTTATTTTTATTCGCAAAAAAGCGGGAGAGTTGATACTATGACAAGAGACATTATGAGGGAGGAATCATGATGAAACTAGCAACATGGAAAAGTGAATGGCATTCGTTCTGTTTTTAAATAAAGGAGCGCTGCAAGAATATGTGTTAGAGTGCAATCCAGATATTTTATGCCTACAAGAGACAAAAAGCGCAACAAGACCAAGTGGAGCTGGGAATGGAATTTAGTGAATATGAGGTATTCTTTCAATTCAGCAGTGAAAAAGGATACTCAGGAACAGCTATCTTTACGAAAAGAAAAACCTTTATCTGTAGAATATGGAATTGGAATAGAAGAGCATGACCAAGAAGGACGTGTGATTACAGCGGAATATGAGAAGTTCTACTTAGTGACGGTATACACTCCAAATGCGAAACGTGACTTGTCTCGCCTCGAATATCGCCAAGTGTGGGAGGATGACTTCTCGCTTTTCATTAAAAACTAGAAGAAACAAAAGCCAGTAATTTTTCAGGGACTTAAATGTGGCTCATAAAAGAAATCGACTTGGCAAATCCAAAAACAAATACAATGAATGCAGGATTTACAAAAGAAGAACGTGCAAAATTTGATCAAGTAGTCAATAATGACTTGGTAGATGCGTTCCGCTACTTATATCCAGATACGCTAGGAGCCTACAGTTGGTGGAGTTACATGGGAGGAGCCCGTGCTCGAAATGTCGGATGGAGAATTGACTATTTTTGTGATTTCACGACCGCCAACAGCCTTCCTTCAAGTAAAAATCCGAAGCGATGTTACTGGAAGCGATCATTGTCCGGTAGAAATGAACATTGAATTGTAGAACATTTGTTCGTGTCGCAAAAATTTGATACAATAGTGGTATCAATTATAAAGAGGTATTCAAATGGCAAAAGACCATATTGTCGTGCATGGAGCACGATCTCATAATTTAAAAATATAGATGTGAGCATTCCTCGTGATCAATTTGTCGTGATTACAGGATTATCCGGTTCAGGGAAGAGTTCGTTAGCCTTCGACACTTTATACGCTGAAGGACAACGCCGTTATGTGGAAAGTCTATCTGCATATGCGCGTCAATTTTTAGGGCAAATGGACAAACCCGATGTAGATAGTATCGATGGCTTAAGCTCCGGCGATTGCTATCGACCAAAAAACCACATCTAGAAACCCACGTTCAACAGTGGGTACTGTTACAGAAATTAATGATTATTTACGTTTATTATATGCACGTGTTGGGAAACCAATCTGTCCAAATGATGGAACACCGATTGAAAGCCAATCTCTCGAACAGATGGTCAATCGTGTGATGGAAATGCCCGAAAAAACAAAGATTCAAGTGCTTGCTCCTGTTGTGGTCCAAAAGAAAGGGGAGCATAAAAAAGTCTTTGAAAAAATTCAAAAAGATGGATATGTGCGTGTGCGCGTCGATGGCGAGATGCATGAAGTCACTGATGAACTGAATTTAGAGAAGAACAAAAAGCATAATATCGAAATCGTTGTGGACCGTATTGTGGTGAGTGATAAGAGTCGTTCACGTCTATTCGATTCGATTGAAGCAGCTCTCCGTTTAGCCGAGGGGTATGCCATTGTAGATGTGATCGGTGGGGAAGAACATCTCTTTAGCGAACACCATTCATGTCCGATTTGTGGATTTACAGTAGGCGAATTAGAGCCACGTCTTTTCTCCTTTAATGCGCCATTTGGAGCCTGTCCGGAATGTGATGGCCTTGGATCAAAACTCGAAGTGGACTTGGAATTAATTGTTCCCGATAAGAGTTTGACATTGGAAGAAGGAGCGCTTGTTCCGTGGAATCCTATTAGCTCCAACTATTATCCATCGATGCTCAGCCAATTTTGTGAGCAATTTAAGATTCCGATGAATATTCCGTTTGAAAAATTGACACAGTCACAAGTGAATATGGTTCTGTATGGTTCCGGAGATGCTACTTTCCAATTCCATCATGAAAATGAATTTGGTGGAGTCCGAGATGTAGAAATTCCATTTGAAGGCGTGGCAGTAAATGTAGAACGCCGCTATCGTGAAACCAATAGTGATTTTACAAGAGAACAAATGCGCCAATATATGACGGAGTCCGCTTGTAAGACTTGTCATGGCTTCCGTTTAAACGAACAAGCCTTATCTGTCAAAGTAGGCGGAAAATATTAGCGAAGTCCTCTCTCTGTCTGTGGATGATGAGATTGACTTCTTCAAAGACTTAAACTTATCGGAAACGGATGAGCAAATCGCAGCTCCAATCTTAAAAGAAGTAAGTTCTCGTCTGAAATTCTTACGCAATGTTGGTTTGCACTACTTAACCTTAAGCCGTGCCGCAGGAACTTTATCTGGGGGAGAAGCGCAACGAATTCGTTTAGCGACTCAAATCGGTTCTAACCTATCGGGCGTCCTCTATATTTTAGATGAACCTTCGATTGGACTTCACCAAAGAGACAATGACCGCTTAATTGAGTCCTTGAAGAGCATGCGCGACCTTGGAAATACCTTGATTGTCGTAGAACATGACGAAGATACCATGCGTGCTGCGGACTACTTGATTGATATCGGTCCTGGTGCGGGTGAATTCGGTGGCGAGATTATCGCTGCAGGAACTCCAAAAGAAGTGGAGAAGAATGCGAAATCACTCACCGGTCAATATTTAGCTGGGAAAAAATATATTCCAGTTCCAAGCGAACGCCGCAGGGAAGATAAGGGCTGGATCCACTTAAAAGGCGCTGCGGAAAACAACTTGCGCGACATCGATGTGGATGTGCCACTCGGTCGTTTTGTTGCCGTAACAGGAGTATCGGGTTCTGGAAAGAGCTCACTTGTAAACAGTGTATTGAAGAAAGCCTTAGCACGTGAGATTACGCGTACGAAGGAAAAACCAGGGAAGTTCAAGAGCATCTCTGGATTTGAGAGCCTCGATAAGATTATCGATATCGACCAAAGCCCAATCGGAAGAACCCCTCGAAGCAATCCTGCGACGTATACGGGTGTATTCGATGATATTCGTGATTTATTTGCGACCACAAACGAAGCGAAAATCCGCGGATATAAGAAAGGACGCTTCAGTTTCAATGTGAAGGGTGGACGATGCGAGTCTTGTAAAGGGGACGGCATTCTAAAAATCGAGATGCACTTCCTACCAGACGTATATGTGCCGTGTGAAGTCTGCCACGGAACGCGTTATAACTCTGAAACACTCGAAGTGAAATACAAAGGAAAGAGTATTGCGGATGTTCTTCAATTGACCGTTGATGAAGCGGTGGAATTCTTCCAAGCCGTTCCAAAAATCAAACGCAAATTACAAACGATTAAAGATGTAGGGTTAGGATACGTCACCCTTGGACAATCTGCTACAACGCTCTCTGGAGGAGAAGCGCAACGGATGAAGTTAGCCAGCGAGCTTCAACGTGTCTCAACCGGCAATACCTTCTACGTGCTTGATGAACCAACGACAGGACTACATACAGACGATATCGCACGTCTACTTGAAGTGTTGAATCGTTTAGTTGAAGCAGGGAATACTGTACTTGTCATCGAACATAACTTAGATGTGATTAAGACCGCTGACTATATCATTGATATGGGACCAGAAGGCGGTAGCGGTGGTGGACTTGTTATTGCGACAGGAACGCCAGAAGAAGTGGCCAAAGATAAAAACAGTCACACAGGTCGTTATTTAAAACGCGCTTTAGAAGCAGGCGACTCTCATAAAAAGAAGTAGAAAATTGCTTAGAAGAGATAGTTTGAAGAAGTTAGTTATGCTATACTCAACATAGATAATTTCTCAGGGGGAAACTTGAATGAACATGAAAGAATTAGTCGGCAAGAAAGCCGCAGAATATGTAGAAAGTGGAATGACGGTTGGTTTAGGAACTGGTTCGACAGCCTACTATTTTGTGGAAGAAATCGGTCGACGAGTAAAAGAAGAAGGACTTGAAATCGTGGGAGTAACGACTTCCCTAGCAACGAAGAAACAAGCAGAAGCACTTGGAATTCCATTGAAGAGCGTGGATGAAGTGGATTATATCGACGTCACAATCGATGGCGCAGACGAAATCGCTCCTGATTTTTCAGGAATCAAAGGTGGCGGCGGTGCGTTATTATTCGAAAAAATCGTTGCCGAGCAATCAAAGAGTGTGATTTGGATTGTAGACGAATCAAAAATGGTCGACTATTTAGGTCGTTTCCCATTACCAGTGGAAGTAGTACCTTATGGTTCGCTTCAATTATTCAAACGTTTTGAAGCGCTAGGATACAAACCAACGTTCCGCGAACGTGACGGAGAACGCTACTTAACCGATAGCAAAAACTACATTATCGACTTGGATGTGTATCCAATTAAAGACCCAATCGCTTTCGGAGAAAAAATTAAAGGCATGACAGGTGTGGTAGAGCAAGGACTCTTCACAAACATGACCGATATCGTGCTTGTAGGAACTCCTGATGGGGTTGTCGTAAAACAATTCTAAAAAATAACCCGCTTAGAGTCAGCGCAGATACGTGATTCTAAGCGGGTTTTTGTTATAGTAAACCGTGTCGAATTGCACACGGTTAATTTTATAATGATGAGGCATTTTTTCAATTTGTGTAAGAAAAACAAGGCAGTTTGTGCTATACTAGTAAAGATTTAGTACTGAAAGGATCTGATGAAATGTCATCATTCATGGAAAAAAGAAAAGGGCTGCTTTGTACATTTGCTATTGCGGTTGTCTCAGTGATGCTCGATAAGCTATTCCCAGTTATAGGGAGTGCGGTATTTGCCATTATTTTAGGGATGGTCTTAAACCAATTTTGGAAAATCCCAAGTGATTTTAGACCGGGAATTAACTATTCAGCGAAAAAATTATTACATTATTCGATTATTGCGCTTGGATTTACAATGTCGTTTGCGCAAGTGAGCCAAACAGGTGCGTCATCGTTCCCAGTGACGATTGTGACGATCTCGATTGCATTTTTAACAGCGTTATTTGTAGGGAACTTCTTCAAACTTTCTCGTCCATTGAAGATTCTTGTTGGATTCGGGACTGCCATTTGCGGGGGTTCGGCGATCGCTGCAGCTTCACCAATCATTAAAGCCGAAGACGATGAAGTAGCGTTGTCGATTTCAACCATCTTCCTTTTCAATGTAATGGCGGTATTCTTATTCCCATTCTTAGGACATATGATGGGCATGGACGCGTCGCAGTTCGGGCTTTGGGCAGGAACAGCGATTAACGATACATCCAGCGTGGTCGCAGCCGGCGCAAGTTACAGTGCAGAAGCCCTAGAAATCGCGACAATCGTAAAACTGACTCGTGCGTTGATGATTGTTCCAGCGTGTATTGTGTTATCTTTAGTCGAAGCACGCCGTATGAAACAAGAAGGACAAACTGTTCAATGGAAGAAAATCGTGCCAATGTTTATCATTTGGTTCATGGTCGCTTCGATTATTACAAGTGTGGGCTTATTCCCAAATTTCCTTGTACCGTATGCAAAATTAGCATCTAAATGGTTGATGGCGATGGCATTAGCAGGTATCGGAATGCAAGTTTCTTTCAAACAATTCAAAGAAGCAGGGGCAAAACCAATCTTAACAGGTTTAGCAACTTGGTTTATGGTGGCTGTTTCTAGCTTGATCATGCAGTACTTCGTTTTATAGAAAGGACGTCTCATGAAAAGATTATTAGGACTCGGGTTCTGGATTAGCGCCTTGTACTTTGTTTTATATACGAAACTCCCAGCGCTACAAGCCTTCGTGAACACACCAGTAGGACCTTATGTGCATGTCGCGATGGTCTTGTTACTGATTGTGGGGATTTTCTTCTACGTACTGCGCATAATCCATTACTTATTTTTCCCATAAAAATAGAAAAGAGCTTAGGCAATCGCCTAAGCTCTTTTTGTGTTTAACGTTGGGCAAGATGTTTCCAATCAATCCCGCGGGCATCACACCAGTTTTGTATGCTTGGTGCGACCACGATAGGGGCTTGTTGGAGACTAGAAATACTATCAGCACCGACAAGCGTTAAGATTGTTGTCAGCTGCTCTTTCCAGGTTTGAACAGTAGTAATGGCGTCTGGAAGGGAGTCGTCTTTCCGTACGAGATGCAACATTTCACCAGACAATCCGACCAGGCTGGCCCCCAGAGCGAAGCATTTGGCCATGTCGAGTGGCGTCTTCACACCGCCAGAAGCGATGATTGGGGTGCGGCTTCCTTGGGCTTCCATGAGCGACGTCAAGGTCGTTTGGCCCCAGTCTTCAAGGAAATCGAGTTTATCTTCCTTGCGACGGCCGTTTCAATTTTGGCGAAATTCGTACCACCTGTACCGCTAATGTCGATGGCAGCGACGCCAATACTCTCTAGTTGTGCGATGGCTTCACGGCTAAATCCAAATCCGACTTCTTTAACGATAACGGGAACGGCACTTGTTTTAACAATTTCTTCGATGTTTTTAAGCCAGTTGCTAAAGACACGGTCACCTTCTGGCATGACGAGTTCTTGTGCACGGTTGACGTGAATTTGAATCGCGTTGGCTTCGATGAGTTCGACAGCTCGTTTAGCAGCTTCAGCGTTGTAATGCGCACCGAGGTTCGCGAAGAGGATGCCGTTTGGATTTTCCTGGCGAATCACCTTGAAGCTTTCTGCACTTTCAGGAAATTTCATTGCGATGCTCATCGAACCTGTCGCCATGGCCATGTCCGTTTCACGCGCCAAGATGGCTAAGCGTTGGTTTAACGCAGTCGTGAGCGGACTTCCACCTGTGATGGCATTGATGAAAAATGGAACGTCGAAGGTGAGCCCAGCGAGCTTGGTCTGCAGTGACACATCAGCAACATCAACGGTCGTGAAGGGATGATGCACGAAGCGCGTGTCCACGAATTCGGGAGCGCTCGTTGCACGATATTGCTGGTTCGCATGACCGACATGCTCGTCCTTTCGATTCATTTGTTGTTGAAATAAATCCATCATTAATCTCCTTTACCAGGCTTCAGCGATGGTCAGCGGAAGCACTTGAATTTGAGCCTTGGCCCATTGGGTTTCGATTTGTTGTCGTTGGTGTTCGTTTTGTGTAAAGCAAATGCCGCAGTCACCACCGCCAGCGCCAGATGTTTTCGCGCAGGCACCAAACTGTTCTGCAAGGTCGCAAAGCGTTTGTAGTGCAGGTGTTTCAATTTTCAGTTGCATTTCTCTAGCAAATTCATTCAGTAATGCACGGTTAGCACGGATGCCTTCTTGTAAGGCGGGGATATCTTGTTTGTTCCAAGCTATTTGTAAGTCTTGAACGATGGCATGACTCTTTTTGAGAAATTCTTTGTAAAATTCACTATCGGTTGCCACTTTGCGTTTCTTTTCAGTGGCTTGAATGAGTGAATCTGTGATCGCGACTTGGCCTGTCCATCCTACCAAGAGGGTGAAGTCTGGGATTTCTGGAAGACGTTCAATCGTGAGGTCTTTCCAGTCGGAATCACAAATTTCTTTGATCGTTTGGCTTTGTAATTGTTCGAGTAATTCGCTTCGATCTGGGCTTGTGTAATACACCATTCCTCCAAAAGAAGAGGCGGCGATATCTCCAAAGGATCCACGTTGGGATAAGCGGAGATTCGTTAACACACTCAGCTTATAGACGAGTAGAGGCGTGCGAGGAGTCTTGTAAAAATCAAGAACGGCTTGAATGGTTGCGACGACAACGGCACCACTCGAACCGAGTCCATATTTAATGCCACGCTTAGCGTCATCGAGTTCACTCGTAATCGAAAGCGAGTAAAGGTCGTTTGTTGGCGTGCCGCATTCCCGAACATATTGCTCTGTGACCAGAATCGCTTCTTCGACTAGTCTATAAGGATGGTCTGCCTTTATGTGGAATAGTTCTCCTTCGCGAGTCCATTCCACAACGAGGTCTGGATTTTGAGTAGACGTTAAGGTTCCTACACTAGTAGTTACATCGATCGTAACTGTTAAATAGCGAGACACTGATGCGACAATAGCACCGTGACCTGGTTCGACAACCGCATATTCTCCGGCGATAAAGAGTTTACCGGGAGCTTTTAAAGTAATCGTCATGCGATCACTTCCCTTCAAAAGTCGCACGAGAAGTGTTCCATTCGTCTTCCGTTAGCGTGCGAATGCCTTCTCCTGGAAGCGTAGGGATGAGTTTTTCATTTGGGAATACTTTGCCGAGCTCTTCCAGAATTGCAGGAATATCACTCGCCTTGCAGATGACTTTAACGTTTGGACCAGCATCCATCGTGAAGTAGGCAGGAATGCCTCGTTCTTCTCGAATTGTGCGAATCGTTTGTTGGGCGATAATACTCTCCGGTTCAAAATAACAGAATGGAGGGTTACTTGCTAGCATCGTAGCGTGCATTTTCATGCCGTTAAATTCCGCAATAGAGCCGATACGATGAATGTCGCGATCCTTGATGGCCTCTTTGATGTCGGCTAAATCGGTTGCCGCAGAAGTGACCCAACCTTCATAAAATGGTGAAGTAGAAACAGTCAATTCCATGCCGGCACGACTTGAAATCTTCTTCTCGGCCGCGCTCACGACGATGATAATCATCCCTGATGTCAAAGCTTTGCATCGTCGACAGGGATGGCCATACTGTTTTCGTTGGAGTCTCCTTTATTCCATTCGACAAATCCGCCAAATAAACTACGAGTCGCGCTGCCGCTTCCGCGACGAGCGTAAGTCGATAGTTTCTGAGCAGGCATGTTAAGACCGGTTGCCTCGTTCATTGCCCCTGCCAGTGCTGCAAAGGCGGAAGCAGAGCTCGCAAGGCCTGCTGCAGTTGGGACAAAATTCAAGCTCTCGACACGAGCACGACGCGTATCTCCCGTTTCAGCGCGGAATAGGTCTAAGAAGCGCGTAATTTTAGCCGTCGCAGCTTCGTCTTGTCTGGCACCATTAAGATAGAACTCGTCTTCCGCTAACGCATCTGAGAGTTCGACTTTTGTATCGGTATAGAAAGCTTCAAGGGTTAAAGAGAGACTGCTATTCATCGGAATGAAAAGCTCTTTATTTTCTTTTCCCCAATATTTAATGAGTGCGATATTCGTATGCGCACGCGTAATTCCAATCGATGTGGTCATTAGCTCTTCTCCTTTTTGGCGAGCGACTGAATCCAGACCGCTTGCGCTCCTTTTTTCATGAATTGTTCTTGTAAATGAAGGGCGTCGTTCTCTGTAGCTACAAGGGCAATCATACAACCACCCAGGCCGCCACCTGTGACTTTTGCCCCGAGTGCATGGTTTTCGTGGGCCGTACTGACGAGTGCTTCAATGATATCATGAGAAACCCCTAATTTTTTAAGACGATCGTGATTAGAAGTCATCAGCTGGCCGAGCTTTAGAGGATCTTTGGTTTCAATGGCGGTCCGTGTATCTTGAACGATAGCGCCAATCGACTGAACTGCGTCTGAACCAGTTTCGTTAGTGGTAGGGTCGATGATGCGTTCTTGCAGGGTGCTTACATGATGGACCGCTTGCTTCGTATTCCCGGTCACGCCTGAATCCGCAATGACGAGATACGCTGGCATATCCAGCTCAAGCGTTTGAAGTTCTTGTTCCTTTTGGAAAAAGACCGGACGAGTGCCGCTTGTTGTAGCTGTATCGACACCGCTTGGATTGCCATGCGAAATGGTTTCAGCTCCCTGTACGATGTCCCATAAAGTGGCATCGGATAAAGGCGTATTGAAAAAAATCAAAAATGGCACGCACGACCGCCACACTTACTGCAGCGCTGGATCCCATGCCTCTTTCCGCTGGAATCGTTGACTCGATGGAGAGAACGAAAGCATGACTCGTGACTTCTTTTGAAGAGGCAAGTAAAAATGCTTTTTGAATCGCAAACTGCAATCCTGCCATTGAAGCGGGCATGCTTTGAAGGTCCCCTGAATATAATTCGCATTCGATCGTTTGCCCTTTGGTTGCAGTGACGATATCGGCTTTCACAAACACCGCATTAATGGGTAGTGCAATGGCTGGTTTATGATAGACGACAGCATGTTCACCGGCTAAAATGATTTTTCCATTGGCGAGGCCTGTTCCCTTTTGTAGTTTCATACGACATCCCTTTCTTCGTTTTCAATTCACATTCTACTAGATTCGTTACTCTTCGTAAACAAGCATGCTGATTTCATGGGAAAAACTTAAGATTATAAAGAAACGAATCATAGAAACAGTGTGCTACTTATGGTACAATTCAAGAATAGTAAACCTGTAACTGAAGGAGACGAATCCGTTGAGAGAAAACGAGACGTATTATCAGATTCTAAGAAGTGAGTGGAGCCAATATAAAGGCATGCATCCATTCACGATGACAAGCGCGGAACTTGCGCACTTAACGTCATTAAATGACCGCATTTCCCTACAGGACGTGCAAGAAGTGTATGTGCCGATGCTGGATTATTTTGATGTATACTTTAAAAACATATTGAATTACATACTGAGGAGCAACAATTTCTGAATCAACAGAAGAAAACCGTACCGTTTATTATCGGAGTCTCAGGAAGTGTGGCTGTCGGAAAGAGTACAACGGCTCGTTTAATGCAAACGATGCTACAACAACGCTACCCAAGTAAACGGGTGGCGCTAATGACAACGGATGGATTCTTGCTTCCAACAAAAGAGTTAATTCAACGTGGCATCTTGGACCGTAAAGGATTCCCGGAAAGTTACGACATGGAAGCTCTCGTTCATTTCTTACTCGAAGTGAAGACCGGAAATCCAAGCGTGGATGCGCCGGTGTATTCGCATGAGATTTACGATATTGTTCCAGGGGAAGTGCAGACGATTGAGTCGCCCGATATCTTGATTGTAGAGGGGGATTAATGTGTTGCAACTGCCACCCAATCGTGAAATTTACGTGAGTGATTTCTTCGACTGGTCGATTTTTGTAGATGCCGATGCAACGCTGATTGAGCAATGGTACTTGGAGCGCTTCGAGCTCTTGATGGACCGTGCGAAATCACAGCCGGATAACTACTACTATCAATATGCGATTGGGAATCGTGCGGACGCGATTGCGATGGCGAAAGATGTGTGGCAGAAGACTAACCTGAAGAACCTTAAAGAATACATCTTACCAACGAAAACCCGCGCCGACTTCATCCTACATAAAACAGTGGGACATCATATAGATTTTGTGCAAATAAAAAAATATTAGGATACGAGACCGAACGCTCAGAAATGGAACGTTGGACCGGAACAACGCAAGGGACTCGGAACGAGTCGTGCGGATGTTTCGGGAAACGCACGCCATTTCTGTGAGGTCGAGTTCAACTTCATAAAAAATGCTTATACATCGATTACTTAAAATCCTTGCGGATTTGTTTATAGTCGCTGTAATGGGGCACCGGATTGAGCCTACGTCTCAATCTCTACCAAGCTTCAAACTGACTCTACGGGTTTCACCCTAGAGTCAGTAATTCACATTGGTTGCTATCTCCCATTACCGCTACTATAAAATCCGCAGATTCTACGTAATCGATTTTTTATTTAGGATAGGAGACCGAGCGTCCAGAAATGGAACGTTGGACTGGAACAACGCAAAGGACTCGATCCGAGTCGTGCGGCTGTTTCAGGAAACGCACGCCATTTCTGCGAGGTTGACTTCGACTATTTGTACAAAGTCATATTTCTCTGTTTTAGTAGGTGAAGCGGTACGGGATTCTTAGTAAGAGTACGGGGAATCGTAAGAAAGAGTACATCTGTAATTGCTATAAAAATTGGTATAAAAAGCTAAAAATACTGTTTAAAACGCGGAATAGTAGTGGTAAAATGTAGGTGAAAAAATTGTAGCTTGTAGTATGGTTTCTTTAATAATGAGGTGAGAACATGTACTTAAAAAGTGATCAAAAAAAACATCAAAAAATACTGACTTATGGAGCAGCGCCTTACCTATTCATAACTATCCTTGTGCTGAATTTGACTGGTTTGCTGCTGAGTCAGTCAGTGCTCGAGAGCGGACTACTGAAGGGTGGCGTTAAAGATTTGTTTTATCTGATTGGCTTCCTCTTAATGGTCGTTGCAGCGAGAATTCAGTGGCTCAGCGGGGTGAAGTCGTTTATTAGCACAAGTATCCAAACTAGCGAACTCAAGACAACAGGAATTTACGCGCGCACTCGCAATCCAATTTACTTTTCGTGGTGGCTCAGCAGCATCGGGATTACCCTAACCATGCATAATCTGTGGTTGCTGATTCTGATTCCGATTCAGTGGGTGTTATTAACCGTCGTGATTCGTATTACCGATGAAAAATGGCTCTACGAACTGCACGGAGAAGCCTATAAGGACTATTGCGCGAGAGTGAATCGATGGATTCCGCTCAAGAAAATTTGATAAAGTTAACTGAATTTATTTTTATAAGATTACTGAACTTCATCCAATAGCATGTCTAATGGATGGAGTTGTACCTTAATTAAATATGAAAAATATGGGTAAATTTCTAGGAAATATAGTATACTGTAATCAATATTTTGTGAGTGATAGAAAAGTAGATTGGATTGAGGCAGGGAGAATAATTATGGTTGAAATAAAAGTTGACTTATCAGGGGCAAACAAAAATTTCTACAGGATTATCAGTAGGAGTAAATCATTTAAGAAATGTCTCAAACATTGTGAAAGATAATCGTACAACTGTGGCGGGTAATAATGAAGCCAGTCGAGTGATTGATCAATCAAAAAAATGGTATCTGAAAAAGATTGCTCAGGTTATTGCGGATATGTCGAAAAATCTTAATAGCGTAACAAAAAGAATTCAAAGCTGTAGATGATAAAATTGAAAATGAATTTATAAAGACGGAGTTTACATTAAATGGATGAAATGCGTCAAAGAAAAAGAAAAATTATCATCCGAAATGAAACAGATTAAAATAGAAGGAAAGAAAACGCTGTTCGAAAAAGATGAGTTTTTGGAATTCTCAAAACAATCACAGTTATTTTTTTAGAAGAAATGACGGTATATCTGAAAGGATCTAAAGATAGCAAACGAGTGGAAAACTTGATGGAGGAGCAAAAGCAGCTTAACCAAATAGTCAAAAAGCAATTAGCAGACATTGAAAATGAACTAGAATTCAAACGAAAAAAGCTTTTGCTAGAAAAAGAAGAATTCGATCGATTACATCATAAAAAGGAGGATTTGAATGAGCATTGATATGTATCTTGGAGATTCTGATAGGCAAAATCAGAGTGTTAGCTCAATTATAAAATCAAGAAGCAACCATTATAATAACTTACAAGGGACCTTGGTCCAGTTCAGTAATGCCTCCCCTTTTTTATCTGGAGTTACTTACGACTCTGCTAAAAATTATTCCCAAAAAATTTTAATACCACTGATTAAAGCAGGTATGTTATTGGATGAAGCTGTTAAAGAAAGCTGTGAAGCATTTACTAAAAAATATCGAGAAGAAGTAGACACGGTTGATCTACGAGAATCAGAGCTTTTGGATAAAATTAATCGCGTTGAAATTTTTGCGAATCAAGCAAGAAATCTGATGTCATTAGAGTTTAGAAATGAGCATCCTAATGCAACTTATTTAAGGAATTTACAACGTATCGAAGACAATCATCTAGAGACCAAACGATTGCTTGAGGAAAAACTAGCGAAATTAAGAGCTTTTAATAGCAACTCAAGGGCAGTGTTTGCTAAAGTAGATGAACTTTATCAATTGGTTCAAAAGGGAATTAATGAAGCAACTCATTCATGGAGTGAAGTTGGTCGTAGTTATCTATTAAATGAAAAAGCTATAGAAACTTGGATGGAATCAATCAATCAACATTGGATAAACTCTTCATATTATATTATGGGCTCAAAATGGCTGAAATAGTAAAAAAAGGGCTGAAGATGTCTGAGGACGAGTTTGAAAGATTAAAAAGATATTTGGAAGGCCATCCTAAAGTCGCATTTTATAATGAAGGTATCAATTTGATAAAAACTATATCCAATAGTGAAGTGGGGTAATGATAAAGGTATTAATCTTGCGTTGAATACAACAGAAGAAGTAATCAAGAATTTATTAAACCAACTACATATTACAATTCCTCGAGGGTTGAAGTATTTTAATTTCTCTATGAATAGCCAAACATTTAAGAATATTGGATTTTCTTTTGACGCTAGTAAATATATTTCAGATGTTGAAAAGTATATGTTGAAAAACTTAGGGAAGGGATTTGTTCGAGAAGTAGAGATTTCTCTGGCAGATGTAGCAAAAGGATTAGGGTATTACGTAGGAGACAATGTAGGAAGGGCTTTTACGTTTAGTATCTCGGGACTCAAATCTGTATTTTTAGGAATTGATATGTATTTAAACTCTCTAGAGGAGAAAATAGGCACAGCGATAGTTCATACGTTAACTACAGCAAAATTAACCAATATAGGAGTTAATTTAATTAAGGGTGGACTTTCAACTTTATTTAGTAATCCATTGATAATGCAAGTTTTATCACCTCTTCAAAGTGTGATATCATCTCATCCAATTGGTTGGGCAATATTGTCCAGCTTTGCGGTAACGTATTTGATAGAAGAAGGATATAAAAATAATTTTGTGTATATGAGAGATATTATTGATTATGTAGGGCAAAGTATAACTAATAGTATAGAATATTTACAATATAGTTTTGGATGGTGAATAAATGAATAAATTAACTTTTAAAAATTCGATGTCTACATGCCATAAAATAGTAACGGACTCGAAAGGGAAAAAATATCTTATGGATACGAGTACCATCAGACCGAATGTGTATGGCTTTGGGATTATTCCAACTCAAGTGAGTGTAGACATGGTGGAGTTTGGCTATCATGATCAAAACTTTGAATTTAAAGCTAAACCATCACCAAAGTACGTGGGGGCAGTAGCGGCGACACAACCGCTTACTACGATAACGTTTAAGATGTTTGAGAATATTTTTTTAAAGTATAATATTCATCAGCAAGCTCTTTTAAAATGGGGAATCGTAGCTTTAACAATATTTATTTCATACTTACTCGCAAAAGTTTACATCAAACAAGCTCAGAAGAAAGTTGCGGAAAGATTGCCAGAAAATGCAAAGCGATACACTGCAACATTCACGTTTAGCAAAAGAAGAGATTTTTCTTATTGGTTTGTAATAGGACTTGTGGCTATTTTTGTATTTTTATTTATGAATACAAATAATGGGAGTGAAGGAGGTTTTTTGGTGCCTCTTTCACTACTATCGTTGTTGTTTTTTATTATTTGGTTAGGCATGGTTCCTGTTGATTATAATTATACGAACAATTTTATGATGCTTAAATCTATTGAAGAAAAATCGAGGAGGTTAAATAATGAATGATGTATTACCAATTGGCCTCAATTATCTATTTAAAAAGAAGGTCAGCAAAAAGTGATGATTTTAAGTAGAGGTTGCCAATTACAACAAGATAATGAACTTGTATTTTTGGATATTCAGGAGCTGTATATCCTGTTGGATTAAATCCGGAACAAATCTTTTACTTTAATCAAGAAGACATTGATAAAGTAGTATTCAAGGGATATACAGATTTAGATGAAGAACGTTTTGTAGAATTATATAAAAAAATGGTTTGAAGAAAACAAAGCGAATTTAAAAATAGAAAAAACACATTAATAGAAATAACATTGATATACGTCATGAAATATTCTATTTATATATTGCTAAATATTTATGAATATGCTACTATCGACGTATAAATGTAACAAAAATTTAATTTTTAAGGAGTTCAAGATTATGGGACAAATTAGAGTATCACCAGAAACGTTACAAACACGTGCACGTGAATATAATAAAGCTTCAAAACGAAGTGAATAGCATTTTATCAAAACTTAACTGGTTTACAACAAACATTGGCATCAGAATGGGAAGGTCAAGCTTTCCAAGGTTTTGATCGTCAATTCAATGAACTAAAAACCAAAAAGTAAGAGAATTCGCTGAATTATTAGAACAAATCAATTTACAATTAGTAAGTGCTGCTCAGTGCGATGGAAGAACACGACCAAGCATTATCTCAAAAATTTGGCTTAAATTAATGGATAGACCATCTATCCTTGAAGGTGGGAGAAGATCCCACCTTTTTCTATTTAAAAAATAATAAGGGAGAAGATTATGAAACATAAAAAAGTGTTCCTATTTTCAGGGGTTCTTTTAGTATTAGTATTGTTATTAGCTCTAGCAGGGATTGTAAAGCCACAAAACACTTCAAGAACATCGGCCACTCAAGAACATTCATCCACAAAAAATGATGTTTCGATAGCCATTGTAAATGAAGATAGTGGAACGACATACAATGGAGACCAAGTGTCAATGGCCAATGTCCTCATTGATTCGTTTGCCAAAACAACTCCTTATAAAGTGGAAACTGTTTCTCGCTCAACTGCAGAAAAAGGATTAGAAAACGGTAATTACCAGGTGATGGTGATTATGCCAAGTCATTTTTCTCAAGATGCACTTTCTTTAGAAGAGACCGCACCAAAACGCGCATTGTTTCAATATAAAGTTAATGCGGATAAGCAAGTGTTAGTGAAGCAGGCGGAACAAGCAGTATCTGATTTGAAGCAAGCGTTTAATCAGGATATGATTCGAATCTATTTTAGTAGTGTCATTGCTAATTTAAAGACTGCTCAGAATCAGGTGATGGGAGTTGTTAAAAATCAAGGAGATACAGTGAGTCAGTTTGAAGATACTCTTTTGAATCCTTTTGACACAGTATTCTCAACAATTCACAGGATTATCCAATTCTTCGAAAAATGCAACAGAAGTAATGGAGAACTTTAATACTGTCATCCAAAAATACGAATACTTTTTTACACAAATTATTTCTGTTAATAAGACTTACGATGAAGAAATCGCTAGAATTAAGCAACTTCAAGACGCTTGGACGCAGTCTGTTTTAAAACGTGAAAATGAATTAGCGGTATATGATAAAAGGAATTTCAGTTTGACAGTGAATGATCCTTTAAAGATTATGCAAGACATTAATTCCAAAAATTTACCAAATTTGAATAACAGCCAAGATTTAACAAAGATTCTAGAAAATTCTAATCAGCTAAATCAACGCTTAAAACGATTTTCTTACAGATATCAAAAAGAGAAATGAAGAAATTAGCACTTATTTATCAACTACTTACAAAGAAAAGATTAGACAAGCTGTAGCGGAATCGTTGTCAGATAATAGTAATCAAACGAAAAAGACATTAGGTTTAATGGTATCAGAGCTTCGTAACAATATTGACAAACAAGTCATTTCTAGTGCAAAGCAAATCTCACTTTATGATGATGCTACGATTGACCGGATGGCTTTGCCAGAAGCAGATAAGCAATTTTTGAAAAATACTGTTCATTTTGTTCAAAAAGTCAATCCTAGTGCGACCGTTCAAACCAGTCGTAAGGATGAGTTTGTAAATACGAAACAGAATGAAATCAAGAATAAACCAATCTCTGGGGCAATGACGATTAGTGACATCGCTGGAAAAGTGAAAAAAATAGTATTTACTGTGGATAGTCACTATACCTTACAAAGCCTAACGATTGATGGGCAAAATGTTTCATTTAATCAAAATGGAGCATCCGTTGAAGTAACTTCAGGATTCAATTCTTCTGCAAAACAATTAAGAGTTGCGTATGAGTTAAAACATAAAAATGAGTCGATTTCAGACGCAGGATGGTTCGCTCCAATTGCTTCGAATGTTAGAGTGATAACAGAAGAATCGATCGCTCACTTGAGTGATGCTCAAAAACAAGCATTGTTGAGCAATGTTTCAAAACTCAATGAAAGTATTAAAACAATCCAATAAAGTTATTCAGGCTTTTAATACGTATCAAGAATCTGGAGCAGCAACTCCGCAAAAATTCAATTCATTAAATGCTTTAGATGAAAATAGTGTGACTGTAAATGCTAGCGAACAAGCCATTCAAAGAATCTACTCAGAGAGTGATACGAGAACAGTGTTTACAGATTCTAAGCAGTTTTTAGGGGAGATTTCTTCAGCTGTATTTAATGATGTGAAATCATACCTTGAGTTTGCTGGAGAGGTGAAGGCAGTCTATGGGGTTGATTTATATTCCAATAGACAGGCAGATCCAAAACAACCAGCTTCGGATTCTTTATATGCACAGTTAGCGTTAGATAGACTGGATGAAGTGTTAGTTGATTTAGTAACGAATACTCTTACGAATGATGTAAAAGATAAATTAGTGATTCCACTCAGAATTTACAACGGAAACAAGTGCTTTATCAACAGATGTTCAGGCTTTAAAAAATAATATAGACGCCTATCAAAAATTAATGAGGGATGTCAACGCAGAATTAACAAAGGCTGTAGCACAAACTCAAAAAGTTAAAGAAACGCTCGAAAGCAAACCAATCTTTGTAGATTCTGAAAAACGAGATAACACGGATTTAACGAATGTTGGATTAGCGATTAACAAAGATTTAGCTACACTAATGCAGGCTAGTCGTTCGTTAATGGATAACACGAAGAATCATCAGCAAATTGCGACCTCTATTCGTCAAGAATATAATCGATTAAATGAAGATGTGAAATCGCTAGAAAATAAAGGGACTGAGTATAAAAATTCCGTAGCAACAATGGATGAAGTGATGGCAAAAGAGTATGAATCAAACAGTTCATTCTTAAAAGAATTTACTCAAGTAATGTCAAATACTCAGTCAGGAAATACGGCTAATACGGTAGTATATGACTATTTGTCACATCCAGTAGATGGTTCAATGGCGGATGTTCGTTCTTCTAGCAATTCTCGTCAACAAACCGATAACAGAACAGGTGTATTAATGGTGCTGATTATTGCTGTAATGACCTTAGCGTTTGTCTATATGTTACAACACGGTAATTGGCAAATTCTCGAAACCAACAAGTACCTATCAAATCAGCCTACAGTTAATTTCCTACCGTTAGCGTTGTTAGCCGGTATCGGAGCACTTATCGGACTATTTGTAAGTGTTGTGGTAGGGATGAAGTTGAACCTTCCAGCAGACCAATTATTTGTACTCTGCGGTGTGTCCCTTGTTATTGGTGTAAGTATCATATTTATGCATCATGCACTGATGACATGGTTAAAAGCTTATGGCTTATTAGTAAGTTTAGCTTTTGTTGTAATTTATGTAATTTCACTAGGGCAATTGTTTGATACGTACTATGGTAGTGTTTCGCCACTCTTAACGTATCTCACACCATTTATATCTGCAGAAGAAATGCTGCATACGGTTATTAATCAACAACCTACCTCATGGATTTCAGTTCTTATTATTTCTCTTGTTGGAATTTTAGGATTTGTAGGTAGTATGTTATTTTATAGAAAAAATAATCAAACAATAAAGGAGTAGACAATGAAATTAATCAGTCGAGTGCTATTGTTAACACTTGGCATGATAGTTGTCCTCACGGGCAAAGTTTGGGCAGAAACAGGGTCATTAAAAATTAATGTTGATGTACCTGTCACACCACAAGTAACAGAGAAGACATATTTTGAACAAGACGTTTTGTTAAAACAACTGTTTGATGCCTCTTTGTCTCAAATGATTTCAAAACAACAGGCAGAAGAGTCATTATCTGGAACAGAAGATAATGCTCTTCTTTTTTTATCGACAACCCCACAAAAATTAAATCCAATAGATACTACTCAATTCTTTCTTACACAGAGCACAGCATCTCCTTCTAAAGGAGTGACATTACGGCCTCCTCAAAAAGAATCTCCGTGGTTTGTGATAGCGTTCATTGGTTTGGGATTTTTTTGGTTAGTGGTGTTTCGGTTTATCAATTTTTGAAGAAAAGGAAAAACTCATCATGCGTAATACCTATATTAATATCACATTGAATTTAGAAAAGTTTGCCTATGGGAAATATGATCTTCGAATCCCAGTAGGAATAAGTATGAAGGAATTATTAAATATTGTGAAGGATGCCTATCAGTTAGCGTTTGAGGTTAATACTCCAAGTGTCCGCATTCATGAAAAAGGGAATTGTATTAACAGCTTTTACAAAAGAATTGAAGATGTGAACTATTTACATGACGGAATCCAACTGATGGTTGAAACATTATAGAAAGCGAGCGAACGAAATTGAAAACTCTTGAAGTAACGAAAGAAGAATTTAAAGGCAATATTGCATTGGCTTTAACATTATTAGAAGTGAGCATTCCAGAAGCAGTATCTCTACAAATTGAAGAAACAGAAAGCGCCTATCTGTTTCATGCTGAAACAGATACCGTTCAAGATTACGGTGTAGTATATCAGCTTCCTTTAGAAGAACAACTACGGTATCTAATGAATATTGGTCAATTGTATGAAGCACTAAAAGCAAGTGCCTACACTTATTCGTTAACCCCTGATAATCTTGTGTTCACTCAAAATGGGATTGCAAAAATCATCTTCCGTGGGGTCAAAGGGCAAGTTCCTCCCTATGAAGAAATTACGGAAGCTACTTTCTTAAAACATTATAAATCTATGATTATTTCTGTCTTAGATACAAAAGCAAAGTATGAAGAACTCGCACAAGGAAAACTCGAATTTTATAAAGGACATAAATTTACTGAGAGTATCCTCTCTGCAGAAACCATAGAGGAGGTTGTAAGTTTACTAAATGAGCACTTGGAGTATGAAAAGCAACGCGTGGCAAAAGAAATGGTGCGTGTCCCTCGTAAGAGATTATTCACATGGAAATTAACAGGGATTCTATTTGGGGTATTATCGGTAATCTTTGCCAGTCTTTTTAGGATATCACATGTTTGTGACTCAACCACAACAGCAAACGATTGCGAATGTACGCTTATCGTTTATCCAAAAAGACTATTCTAAGGTAGTATCTTCCGTTAAAAATATGGATAGTAAAAGCTTATCGCCAGAAGACAAGTATATCGTTGCGTACTCTGTAATAATGACCGAACCGTTAACGGACGCTCAAAAAACAACGCTAGGGAAAATTACGACTCAAACGAATGAAGACTATCTACGTTATTGGGTTCTTATCGGTCAGAATAAGATTGATGAAGCAATGGATATTGCGAGTTATTTAGATGACCCGCAATTATTAATGTACGGTTTAACGAAGAAAATCGATGATATCCAACGAGATCCAAGTTTAACTTCTGAAAAAAGAACGGAAGAAATTAATCGTTATAAAGGTAAGTTAGAAGAACTCAAAAAACAATATTTACCAACACAACAAAAAACGAAAGAAAACTAACACGGAGGAGTAAGATGATTTGTTTAATTAAACTGAAAGATACGATATACGACATTTCACAGGAAAGACCCTACCGTGTAGGTGCATTTATGAATGATGATATTGTCATTAAAAATCCTTATGCGGATAAACTAACCGTCAAGAATGGACTAGTGACGTATAATCATGAAACGTATTCTTACGGGAAGCATGCAATTTCTTTGAGTGATGACGTACATGCAGAATTATTTATGTTTGAATACACATTACAAACATTAATGACGAACGTGCCCTATTACGATTGGATCAGAGGCTATTCATACAGTTCGAATCGAGGAAAGTGATGAGTTATTAATCCGACAAATCCCTACTGGATACGAAGTTGTAACTTCAAAACCTATCTTCTTAAATGGACAAAAGGTGAACGCGTCCATTCATATGAGTGCAGGAGACAGTGTATTTTCATCAAGTGGGTATTTAGTCAAAATCGATGGACAACGTGTTCTCATAGCTAGTATTCATCCTATTGAATCAGATTTAATACAATTGGACGTTGAAGAGAACGGGGAAGATAAATTCAGTGATTTCCACCGTTCCCCACGATTCATTTTACGTGAGTCAGATGATGTGGTGAGCATCTTAGCGCCTCCAACTGAGGATAATATGCAGAAGCAATCGCTATTAAAATTAATTATCATGCCACTTGCGATGATTGGGTTAACGGTCGCAACGCATTTTCTTACAGGAAATGGCGGTATGATGATTATGATGATGGGGATGTCGGTGATTACTTTAATCACCTCAGTCCATAGTTTCTTCTCAGATAAAAAAACAAAATAAACGTCTGAAAAGCTAAAAAAAGATGGAAAAACTATAAAGCGTATTTGAATGAGAAATATAAAGAGCTGTATGACTTATCTAAAGAGCAGGAAGAAGCGTTGAATTATCATTATCCAAGTATGGGGCAGGTCATGGAAATGGCCAAAAATACTGATAGACGTCTCTATGAAAAGACACCTCATCACTTTGACTTTTTAACGTACCGTCTAGGAACAGGAAGGATCATTCCAAGTTTTAAAATCGATTATAAGAAATCGGAGTTAATAGAATATAATGAAGCCATCAGTGAACAAGTAACGGAATTAGTAGCTCATTATCAATTTTTGGAAAACCTACCCATTACTAATGATTTATTATCAGCTCCTACAGGGTATATCGGTTCGCGTCGAACTGTCATTGAGCAAGTGCAACAAGCGATGATGCAATTGGCTACTTTCCATAGTTACCATGATGTGCAATTTGTTCCAGTGTTTCGTGAAGAAGAACTTCCATTGTGGGAATGGAGTCGTTGGTTACTGCATATGAAACTTCAGCAGTTTAATTGTCGTAGTTTTGTATACCATCAACGGAGTCGCGATCAATTGTTAACGTCTCTCTATCAAATGATCAAAGAACGCAAGCAAGCGGCTGAACAAGCGGGTACTAATAAGCAACTCACCTTTACTCCTCATTATGTATTTGTGATTACGGATTTATCTCTAATGCTAGACCATAATATTATGGAGTTTATCAATGAAGATTTATCGCATCTTGGAATTAGCTATCTTTTTGTAGAAGATGTGATTGAAAGCCTACCAGAACATGTAAAAACGGTTGTGGATTTCAAAGGAAATCGTCAAGGAACATTACGCCTCCATAATGGCGAATATATGGATAAACCGTTTGTGACGTTTGAGAAGTTATCCACTGAAGCTAAAGAACAATTCGCAAGAGACTTGGCTCAAGTGACGCATGTTCAAACATTACGAAACGCGATTCCAGATAGTGTCACATTCTTAGAGATGTATGGTGTCGATTCTGTAGAAGCATTAGATATGAACCATCGTTGGGCAACGAATGATACGTACCAAACCATGGCAGTACCATTAGGGCTACGTGGCCGTGATGAATTATTAATGTTGAATTTACATGAAAAAGCGCATGGACCTCACGGACTAATGGCAGGGACAACAGGATCAGGGAAATCTGAAACCTTACAGTCGTATATTGCTTCATTAGCGTTGAATTTCCATCCATATGAAGTGGCATTTCTATTGATTGACTACAAAGGTGGGGGGATGGCGAACCTATTTGCGGACCTACCGCACTTAGTTGGAGCGATTACCAACTTAGATGTGGCGCAAGCCAATCGTGCCTAGTGTCTATTCAAGCAGAATTGAAGAAACGTCAACGATTATTTGCAGAATACGATGTAAACCATATTCATCAGTACATGAAATTATTTAAAGAGGGTGTAGCCACTGAGCCAATGCCTCATTTATTCTTGATTTCGGATGAGTTTGCAGAGTTGAAAACGAACCAACCGGACTTCATGAAAGAGTTAGTATCTGCAGCACGTATCGGACGTTCGCTCGGAATTCACTTAATTTTAGCAACTCAAAAACCAAGCGGAGTTGTGGATGATCAAATCTGGTCTAACTCGAAATTTAAGATTGCATTGAAAGTACAAGATGTGGCTGATTCGCGTGAAATTATTAAAACGCCAGATGCTGCAGAAATTACACAGACAGGTCGTGGATACTTACAAGTTGGAAATAACGAAATCTATGAATTATTCCAAAGTGCTTGGAGTGGAGCCGATTATGAACCAGAAGCGGTACGTTCTACACATCGAGATACGACAGTGTATGCCATTAAAGATAATGGCCAGTATGAAGCAATCAATAAAGACTTAAGTGGATTAGATGATAGTGGAAATCAGAAACGATTGCCAACACAATTGGACGCGGTCGTTCAAGAAGCAAAACGTGTATTCGAATCGCTACATCTTCCAAAAGTGGCAAGTCCGTGGCTTCCACCGTTAAAAGAGAGAATAGCAGCGGAAGATATCCAAGATATTCAATTTAAACATTACTGGGGAGAAAATAAACACCCTGAGTTTTTATTGGGATATCAAGATATTCCGGAACAACAAGCGCAATTACCGCTGACAGTTGACTTCAACGATTGTGGCCATATTCTGGTTGTTGGAAGTCCAGGTTATGGGAAATCTACCTTTATCCAAAATGCATTGATTGATGTAATGCGTAAAACAACGCCAGAACAATCGCATATCTATTTATATGACTTTGGAACGAGTGGATTAATTTCTTTAGTAGATTTTCCACATGTGGCAGACTACTTTACAGCAGATGATAATGAGAAAGTAATGAAATCATTACGACGTCTTCAAAAAGAAGTGAAGGTGCGAAAGGCAGCACTTAGTGAAGCACGTTCAAGTAATATGCAGCAATACAATAGAGACGCCGCAACACCATTCCCTTCACTATTTATTGCAATCGATAGTTTTGACGGAGTGAGTGATGCTACTTTCAGCGAAGCGTTTAACGAAACAGTTAATATTCTAGCGCGTGAGGGGGCCTCTCTAGGAATCTATCTCATCACAACGATGTCTCGTTTCAATGCTATGCGTGTACAATTACAAGCAAACTTTAAAACAAAAATTGCGCTCTACTTATTCGAACAGAGTGATGTTACAAGTATTGTTGGTCGTACAAGCCAAGTGCTCTTAGATATCCGTGGGCGCGGATTAATGAAGCAAGACACAGTCGTTTCGTTCCAAGTGTGTGTGCCGTATTCTTCTGAAGATAATTCATCAATGATTCAGCAAGTGAAAGCAGAAGCGCAAGCAATGTCACATTATTGGGACAGGTGCATTACCACAACCAATTCCGATGTTGCCGGAAGTGGTGACACCAGAAATGGTGGAAGCTCAAGTAGACCGATCAGAACGAAACCATCAAGTATTACTCGGGTTAACGAGAGAAATGGTCGAAGTAGCTGCATTTACATTAGATAAAGCCATCTCGTTAGTTAGTGATAATGTTCGAAGTGTTACTCAGTTCTACAAAGTATTAACTTACCAGTTGAAACAATATACTGCCCCTGTTCAAGTGGTGATTGTGGATCCATTAGGATTAGTACCATTAGATCAAATTAAGGAAGCGCATCGTTTCAGCGATACACTGAGTGCTAAAGAGGGAATGAATATCATCTTAGACAACTTGAAGGAACGGATGACGCAACCTGGAGAGTATACTCAATCCCTCATTATCATTCCAGACATCCAAATCCTTGGTCAAAGTCTCAACATTACAGAAAATCAGTTCAAAGAGCTTCTGTTAGAAGGGCCTAAGTACGGCATTACACCAGTATTTGTGGGGAACTATAAAGACTTAATGACGAATTACTCTACGCTTGTAACCTTACACAGACAATTGGCGACACAGGTGTTTATGGGAATGCGTATCAGCGATCAAGAATATGTTCGCTTCCCGTATATCTCAAACGAAATCTCCACGTCCAAACGAAGGCTATATTGTTGATGCAGAAGGTTACGAATTTGTACAATTAATGAGTATAGAAGAATAGAGGAGGCGGAAGGATGAAGAAGGTATTAAAGTTAGTTGCTATTTTGTTTAGTACATTTCTAATTGTTGGTTGTTCAAAGCCAACAATCACGAAGGAACAACAGGATAATGTCGCAACGCAAATTGCGCGTAACTATGATGTAAAATGAAATTGAATTTTTGAGTTTTTTTCTAAAAATGAAAGTACGGGCAGTTACATTTTGAAATTTAAAATTAATGGCGACGAGAACAAAATAGTGGTAATGCGCTTTGACAATCTCAACACACTCGACGATGACACTCGTAGATATCGGATTAAATCCGCCTGATAAATATAAAAAAATATAGAGAGAAAAGAGAGAATACTCGGCAAGTTTGATTTGTCAAATGTTATCATTAAATATATTGGGAGGTAAATAATGTTAACAGAGAAGCAATATAAAGAATTATCCGACCAAGTTTATTTAATAGATTCTTCTAGGAAAGATATCGAAGAAAAAGATTCAACTAGAGAGGAACCATATTACAATTTACAAGATAAGAATCTTGGGAAATATAAAATTTTGAAAATGGAAGATAACCAAGAAAATGGGATGCAAGCGATGGCGGTTGCTCCCATCGGGGCTGATGGACAACCAGATTATTCTCAAATAACCATCACCTATGCGGGGACTAATGCGGATGATCGGAAAGATACAACAACCGATTTACAGATGATAGGCTATGGTATCACCGACATAATGGCTTATCTAGATTCAAATGATAGAGCCAAAGTAGTTGAATCGCAAGCGGTCTCTGCTCTTCGTTTTGCAGAAGAGGTTCGTAAGCAATTCCGTAATTCACAAATTACTACAACAGGACATTCATTAGGAGAAGCTTTAGCAATTTTTGTTGCATTGAAAAATGGATGGGACAATATGGGCTCTCATGGTCCAGATATCCATAATATGATAAGTCCTGAAGAACTCGCATATATGAGAGCTCACCCTGAACAATTCAAGAACTATCGAGGGAATTATGATTATATCGGCGGGATTACGGGAAATGCAACGGTTACCGGGATACATCTGGACTATGGATTTGCACCGTATACACATGATTTAACATATTTGAAATTCAACCACCTGCAGCAGATTATCCATGGTAATGGAGATGTTGTCTGGGAGACTGCAAAGAAAGATATTGATATAAATGGAGATGGAACGGTTGATTTTCATGTTAAAGGAATTGACCCTAAACCCAGGGATTTACTCAGTGCAGATCAAAACTGGATTAGTAGTGGAGATAAGATTCAAGTAAATCCGGAATTATTACGTATACTCAAATCAAATATAACCAATCGACTAGAAGATATGGCTTATATCGTGAAGATTATAGAGGCAAGTAGGAATAAGAATGATAAAATAGGAGAAAATTTTAACGAACGGAAAGAAGAAATTTCCGAATCAATTAAATCAGTTTTTAAAGAAGCTGGACTTCCATATGTATTGTTTAAACTTCATGATACAGTTGGAGTTGTCATGAAAAATCGTCAAATTTTGAATGATGCTACGTACACAGCAAAACTGGATAAAACGAGATTCTATTCTACTCAAGAAGCTCTTGTAAACGGCTTGCCAATTCAGTATGGACGATACAATACAGATTTGTACAGGTTGAAGTTATCTTGTGGGGAGTTGGCGAAGAAAATTCATCATGAGAGAATTGAGGGAGTTTCCTCTATCGCAGGTGATAGCACGCCAACTTTGATGAAATCCTGGGAAGTCATAGAAGAAGAAACTCAAAAATTACTCAAAGATAGTGTAACGATCTTTGAAGGGGGAAGGTCTTCGTGAAGGGAAGCTAGATGGAATCAGGGAATCATTAACAGTTGTGTTAGAAGTCATTGCTAAGAATACTACTGAAATCACATTAGAGATTATGAATATAATTGAATTCGTCAATGGTGTAGCAGAGAATTTTGAACAAATCGATGTTTGGTTAGGCCAACATCTAGAAGAGGGAACTGTTTCTCCTAGATTAGGAATAGGCACAGTTCCAGCTAACTATAAGGCATATCTTGAGCGACATGGAATTTTTGATGATGTAAAAGATGTGCTCCAAGCTTTTGATAAACAAGTAGAAAAGCGCAGTTCAGAATATGCGAAGAAAGTTGAAAATGCATATAGTCATTCACTGAACAAACTCATAAGTGGACTTCAAGCGATTATGTCAGAAAAGAGTAGATTGAAGGAATTAGTGACTAAGATTAGTTCTGATTTTAATGAGAGTGTATTTGTTCGAGAAATTAAAGATAATTACAATCTGTTAGGCGATTTGACCGTAAAACCAAGTGTTTCTCCTGAGACTTACTGGGGGAAATTAGAACAATTGTATCCAGATAGAGCAAAAGAGAGTGTTCAAGGACTGCAATCACATATTATTCCTGCGATGGAGCGTATTGAACATGTTATCTGGCAGATTCGAGATGTTAATAATTCGTTGGCTCTTCTTGCACCTAAATTAAAACCCATTATTGAAGAGGGCGTTTACCGTGCCTTTGATTTGGATGAGATTGTGAAAGGTCAGAATCTGGTGGCTGCTATCGCGAATCGACTTGGGCAAGAGTTGAATCACGTGATTCAAGTGATGGAGGCAGAGGGAATGCAGGCTAGTGCGATCTCTACACTGAAAGCAAAACTTTCCCAAACCCATCAATTGATTAGATACTATGTACGATTTGTAAATGATTGTTTCGGAGATAATGAATATAGTGACTATGCAGCTTCAAGCACAGGTCCAAATACCGAAGCTACTTTTACTTTAAATTAGCAAAACTAACTATAAAGAAGGAATTAAGCGATATGTTTAATTCCTTCTTTTTTTTATTTATCAAGATCTGATTAGAACCGTAACGATAGCTTTTATTTGGTTTTTGGAATTAACCAAAAATGCAAATGTATCATTTTTGATATAAAAATTGTAATTAAAAACTTTTTAAGATAAAGTGTTTTTTTAGAGATTTATTAGGGGGCAAAAAAGCGGTAGTCTTATTAAGTATACAATTAAACAAAATCAGTCAATTGAGGAAGAACTACATTAATACGAATTACAACAAATATATGATGTTAGACTTAAGTACATTGTAAATCTAAGAGATAAGGCTCTGTTAATGAATTGTTTTTGTGTATTTTGAGAATTATAGCGGGGAATACGGATGAATTAGTGAATGTGCTTATGCTATAATAAAGAAAATTATGCAAAGTAATAAGAAAAAAGTTTGTTATATTCAGGGAGGTTAAAGAATGTCAGAAGCTAAAATGTTACCGTTAGGAAGTATCGTGATTCTCAAGGGGAATACGAAGAAAATGATGATTATTGCTCGGTTAATTGCATTGCCTGTAAAAGGACAAGTGTATCGTTTCGATTATGGTGCTTGCCTTTATCCGGAAGGAATGGTTGGAGACAGCTTAATCTATTTCAATCAGGAAGATATCTTTAAGGTGGTTCAAGAAGGATACACAGATGATGACAATGAAATCATGTTAGAGAATATCGAAGCGATGTTGCAGCAAACAGATATTCCAAAAGGGAATGTTTCAGAATTAAAAGAATCTAACGGTATTGGAGGATAATTTATGGGGAAAATTGACTACCGCGCAATTGAGGACCTTCAAGCGCCAAGTCAGCTCCCATTATAATAGTATTTCCGAAGCTACAGCAACGATAAGTTCGATTGATGCCAAGTTGGCAAAACTCCGTTCGGCAAAACAATCTGTTGGAAACATCCGAAGCGAAATCCATGAGATTAAGATTTCTGTGATGGGTAAAGATGACCAACCAGAATGGAAAGGCCAGCAAAAGGAAAATTTTTGGCGTCAATGGGAGGGGTTCGGGCAAGACTTTAACGCTTGCCAGAGAGGCTAGATGCGTTTCACGATGCGATTTGCGATGAGATTACGCGTTTAGAAAATCAAAAAAATTAGACCAACAGAGCTTCATTGGTTGGTGCCAAACGCAAATTAACAATCTTGGGAATTTCATTGAAAAGCTTTTGAATTAAGGGAGGAGAAATATGTACGGAACGATTCAGTTATCAGAAGTTATTTTTGGAATGCACATTAACTCTCTTTCTAATTCAAAAAATAGCTTAGTGAGTGTAAATAAACCAAACCTACAAAAAACATCAAAATCTGCCGTTCTGGATCTCTATCATGAGCAATTTGAAGAATTATATCAATTAGTAGTGAACTATAATGCACTGTTAGAGAAAGATATTGCTCAGTTGGCGGAAACAGGACAAGAGCTTAAACGGACAGACAAAGGACTAGGACATGTTTTGTCTGGACTAACTCTACTAGGAGGATGATGAATGAGTTATTATGTAAAATTTAACGATATTACCTCCATTCAAGGCCAAACGAATCAAACCATCCAACAATGGGGCGCGTCAATAACAAACCTAAGCAAAGCGGTTGAAGGATTTGCGGGGAATAGTAGTCTTCAGGGGGAAGGCGATGACGAGTGCGCAAACCTATATGAGAGAAGTTCATGGAACACTCCTTCAAACTTTCCTTCAACTAATGAATGACTATTCAACGAGTTTGTTACTGTATAAAGATGGCTATTATCAAATCGACACTCATAACCATGCGGAATTGCCTGAAGATGTCTATAAGGGGCTTCATTCAGACCTAGGAAAGTCTAAGCAGCGATTCGAACACCAGTTGGAGCAGTTAACAGCTGCCAAACTGAGAGTCGCAGGGTTAGTGAATTACCAAGGCTCTAGTCACACAAAAACGAAATTCACATATGAGAAGCTGATGAAAGATATTAAGCATCTAGACGAATCCATTACGCAGTATGAAGAGATGCATGCTCGTCAAGATTTGCAGGCGTTTAAGGAATTACTAGATGCAACGAAGAACTTGTTAGCAGAACATTCAAGTAGAAATCGTAGTCTTGAAAGTTATCAATCGGGTGCCTTTGGAAAATTACCCTCTGTACAACGGTTTATGGTAGCCTATGAACAAGTGACAGCCCAACTAAATGATCGTATGGGCATTATTCAAGCAGCTCTCGAACGCGATCAAGTGCGCATGGAGGAACTTCATGCCGAAGAACGAACCAAGCAAGGGCTCATGAATTTCGTCTTTGGTGTCTTGACGGCTCTAGCCGGGTTCTCGGCGCTAGCCATGTCGGGAGGGACTGCCTTGCCGATTGTGGCGCCGATGCTTAAGATTGCGGGAGTTGGCATGTTCATGTATGGGGCTTCGAATTCTATCGAAGCGGTACAGAATATTTATTATGGATTATCTGGAGATGGAAAATCCTTTGCGATGAATCTGATTCGAGATACCATTTTCTTAGGAAATGGCGAGCTATACCACGGATTTGGACAAGTCTTCACCCTAACAACAGGGATGTTCATACCGATTGCGAAGACAAAAAGTATTGCCCAAGGACTCTCGCAGTTCTTCTGGGGAACAGTCGGAGGTTTAGCAACTGGACAAGCAGCCTATCATGGAACAAAGCTTCTCGGTGGAAGCGAAGAAACCGCACAGTTGATGAACTTATTTGGGAACCTCGTGGGTGGATATAAATTTTCTAAAATTGCTGAGAATTTCAGCTTAAATCCGATTCGAGTGTCAAAAGTTGAATCAGCACTTGAAATAAAAAATCGAGTGTTGGAGAATATAAAAGCAAGTAAGGCGGCAAGAGAAAGTTCGAAGTTTGATAATTATTTACGACAAGAATATGCTCAACAAGGAAAGTATTTTGCAGAACGAATTATCTGGAAAAATGGAAAGTATGCATATCTTTCAAATGATATTGATTCCGCAACTGGACAACGTATTCCTGTTAGGTATCGCTCTTATTTGAAAGATAATGGGTCAATTAAATGGCCCCCTAAAGATGGTTTTGTTTTAGATAGTGCTGGTAATCCTATTACACAATCAGCAAATTTAAAAGCTGGACAAGTAATCGACCGATTTGGAAACTCGTTTGGTCGTTTCACTAGTCCAGTTGATAACGGAGAGAAATTAGCATTTAATACTAGAGGATTGCCTTATTCTGAGGGATATCAAGAATACCATCAGTATGAAGTGGTGATGGATATCACTAAAGAGAATATCAGGAGAGCATTTAAAGAGGCTTCACATAATACTCAAATTGATATTATGAATACTTTAAGTGATTATAATTTTAACTCTTGATGATCTTGTGGATATTCGCCAAGGTCAAATTGATAAAGTATTTGGTCAAGGTGGTGGAATGCAAATACAATTTAAAAACCAGCCTTTCCATTTATGAAGACTTAGGTTTATTAAGAGAGGTAGTAAGATGAGTAAAGAATTAAAATTAGATTTTTTTAAAAACAAAAATATAGAATGTGAGATAGAAAGAGGAGACTTCAAAGTCTTTATTACGTTTTATTTGATGAACAAAGTAGTCAACCATGGGCATTTCACTTATTCTATAGAGATGGTAAATTTATGATTAATGGTCGAGATGATAGATCATATGTGATGGGGAATACGATAGAGTTTACTAGTTTTGAAGATGCAAAAATAGCTTTTTGGAAAAATTAGAAACATTTTGTAAAATCTAATCAATTCAGAGTAAAGATAGGAAAAACACCGTATTATTCCTCCCCCCTCTGGGATGATGCCGCAGAATAACAAATAACTCCTTCCTTTTATGATAGAAAAAATCAAACAAGAGTTTACCAATAGAGTGAAATACGATTCTTGGCCACCAACGGAAGAAGAGAGAAAAGAATCTAGAAGAAAAATTTATAAGCAAGTATCCAGCTTCTTTAATAGTTGTCCCTGAAAATCGAAAGTTATTTTCTAGAGAAGAGCTCGAAAGATTAATTCCACTTGCTGAGAAGGTTTGGATTGAATCAGAAGGAAGGCTGCCGTGGAATTATGTATCTCCAGTAGAAAAAGGAGAATAGTTTAAGGTGAAAAAACATACTCTATATATTTAGAGATAAGTGCGAGTCTTTGAGGAATAGCAAGGGGAGAAAACGATGTACGCAATCTATAAACAAAAGAAGTATAGAGCAAACAAATTATTTAAGGGTCATGTGACTCTATATAGCTATAGTCAAGATGAAGGTTTTGAAAATTATGTTTCACCTAGAGGAGAAATATCCTACGACTTTTTCTCAAAAGTCGTGGATATTCATGAATTAGATTATCTTTATGAAACAGTGTATGAAATTCAATATAAAGGGCATTTTTTTGACGTGATGTCTGCTATGAAAAGAATAAATATAGATGAAGATTGGTTTGCAATAAGGGCTGGCATTGAAAAGTACGAATTAATCGAGAAGCTAGGGTTTAAAGTATACGATAAAGGAGAGTGGTGGAAAGAAATCGGTCGTAAAGATATTGAAGCATTAAAAATCATTGAAGAACCAGAGGGAATCTTCAAAGACCAAGGCTTGAAAATTAAAATTCTCGAAGGCAAAGCTATAGACGAATTCTTAGCTTCTGTTAAAGATTAAAGAATAGAATAGACGGATCCTAAGTTGAAGAGACTTAGGATTTTTTTGTTAATTGAAAATGCTAGCTTTGCCGATGGATATTTATTTCTTGTAAAATTTAAAAACACGGATTTTATTTTCATGAATATGGTATGATAAAAGTGCAAAAGAAGTTAAATCTTATAACGAAATTGGACAAGTCTTCACCTTAACAACAGGGGTGTTAATACCAATTGCGCAGACAAAAAGTATTGCCCAAGGACTCTCGCAGTTCTTCTGGGGAACAGTCGGAGGTTTAGCAACAGGTCAAGCAGCCTACCATGGAACAAAACTTCTCGGTGGAAACGAAGACACCGCACAGCTAATGAACCTATTAGGGAACTTTGTTGGTGCGTACGCTGCTTCTAAAGCAGTCAGCAAGTTTAGTCTCAATAAGGTGTCCACCAACCCAAGAGAATATAGTTACAATATGATTGAAAATCCTGGACCACTACCAGAAATTAATAAGACTGCAGCTAAAAGTTTCGCTAGCGGTAAATATAATGTGAAAATATTAGAGGAGGATACGGTCTTTTTTAGAGCTGGAAATTCGGACAGTCCTTTAGGACAATATTATACAAGGCATATTCCTGAGTCAGTAATAAAAGTTAGGATAGAGTCCGCAGTTAAATCTCAGTGGATTGATAGAGACACAGGGGGCTTAACAGGTACATCAGAATTGACTGATATCTATGCTACTAAGTTCCCAAAAGGTACCGTTTATTATGAAGGTCCTGCAGGCTCCCAAGGAGGAGTATATATTGGTGGTAAAGAACAGATATTTATTAATAACCCATGGACTATTGATGGAATTCATAATAATACAACACGTCTAGGAGGAATAAGGTGATGGTAAATTTCAAAGAAGACCTAATGGAATCGTTAATTGATTTATTAGGGATTCTATCAGAACATAAGCAGCTTCATAATGTTAACTATTTTATAGGGACGCTTTAAAAATATGATAGCAATCATACAAAATATAGAAAATCCTGAACTCCCAAATGAATGTATAGAGAAGCTTCGAAAAATGTACAAAAGTATGTTTTTCCCAAGAGACGGTTTATCGGATTTTTATATTCTTGATTCTGATGCTACATATATGACAAAATGTAACACTCAATTTTTCGTCATTATTAAATAGAATTGATGCTTTATTAGAAGAAGGAGGAAGTTAATGTTAGATTTGAATCTTTTATATAATATATATAAAAGAAAGTAAGAGGGAGTCAGACTGGAAGAAATTTGCTATTGCTCTTTCAAAATCACATTTGTTGGTACCTTTTACTACAATTAATAGTTCTGATATTCTAATCACATTAAATGGTAGCGATGGTAGACAGTATTTGCCTATATTTACTGATTTTGAATCTATCAATTTATCTAGTTCATTATTTAATAAAGGTGTTAAGTTCGCCAAAGTGGATATAGTATATATTTATAAATTTCTAGAACGTAATTCACCTGTAAAATATGTTCTGTTGAATCCTTGTGGAATCAGTGTTTTTATGGACAAAGATTATATAGAGACGATATTATCTTTAATCAATTCACGTAAAAATACTTTTTGGAAAAACCAATTGAGGATACAACATCGATTGAAAACGAGCTCTCAAATATTTTTTTAGAAATCCCTTCAGTTAATAATGTCTTTTTCGTAAAGATACTAGTGAAAGAAGAAAAGTAGTTACTTACTAGTCATAGATTATGATGAATCTCAAAATGAGCTACTTCTTTTTGAGAAGATTTCTAAAAAAATTGCGAGTCATAAAATAGACTCTGATTTTCCTTTTGATTTGATATCAAGCAATACAGAGTTAGGAGAAGAAATAATGAAGGATAATCCTCCACTTTACACTCGCTAATATTTTTCAAAGGAATTATCAAAAAGATGCTCATCATTGCTCGTATGATTGCAGCACCAGTTAAAGGAGATCTTTATCGTTTTGACTATGGTGCTTGCCTATATCCTGAAGGGGTCGTAGGTGAGAATTTGATCTACTTCAATCATGAAGATATTTTTAAGATTGTTCAAGAGGGATATACTAATGATGAGAATGAACTCATGATAGAAAATATTGCAGCTGTGATAGATGAAACGGATATTCCTAAAGCAAATGTGGCTGAATTGAACGAAGTAAATGAATTAGGAGGCTAAGAGATGGGAGAAGTTGATTACAATCAAATTTATTCTCTTCAAAACCAAGTGAATGCCCACTACTCTAGTATCTCATCCGCTCAATTCCGAATCACCTCCATCGATGAACAATTGGAACGTCTTCGTACTGCCAAGAAGTCTGTAAGTAAAATTCAAAGAAATGTTCACGATATCAGGTATCCTATCAATCATCGCAATATCCAATCAGATTGGCATGGGAAACAAAAAGATGTCTTCCTCTTTAAATATTCCGGGAGCCAAAACGTGGGCTGGTTCGGACATTCATATGTCCGAGAGCGAACTACTTATGCCGTCAATCGATATGAAGGGACATTCCTACGATGACTTTCTATCTGCGATTGAACGTCAAGACTATTATGAAATCAAAAATCCGCGTGTCTATAAGCCTGGCACTAATGAAACTGATGAAATTAAAGGGTTTTTAGAATTAACCAATGGAGTAAATAAATGAAAAATTTGAAATACCAGAGCCTAAAGAATATGAATCTTTTGTTAATTTCTATCGTAGTGTGATGGAAGAAGGAAAAGAGGAAGAAGCTTTTTTAGGCACAGATGCAAAATATCGCATACGAGAACGAGATTCTTATGAACTTGATAGTACAGATATTGGAGTATTGATAGAATATTGCTTATATCCTTTGTATGTGGAAGGTGATAGGGATATAGCGCGCAGAACTTTTGAAATCTTGAAAGATTTTAGCTTATCTAATGATCTAATGAAATTAAAGAAGGTCACCCAATATATTTCTGATCAAAAAAATGGTTTGTAACGAATTATTATGATATTCCCTTTGTTATTGAAACAGATGAATTGGTAAGAAATATTATAGAAAGCACTTCCCACCTATCAGATGATGAAAAACGAACGTATACCTATGAAGGGTTGTGTAATGTATTAGAACGTAATCCAGAATACAGACAGCGTGACGAAGAAAAGGTGGAGAAGATTCTTAAGGAATTCAAGGAAAAATACTACAATCCACCTAAGGTAGTAGAAACCATTAAAACAGTTGAGAAAATTGAACTAGACGTTACAAGCATCGATGCGATGGGTGTTTCAGATGACCATCTAGAGTTGTTGTTGATTGATGAAAACAAATGGATAGAGTCATTAGAAGAAGAACATCTCTTGAAACTTCAAGAAAAACTCAACAACTACATCTACTTCCTCGAAAGCAAGCAGTATGTGTCACGATATGGCGATAGCTTTGACAAAAAAGTTATCCATATTACCTTCCAGTATTCTCCATCTGATAATGGACTAGCCTTTCTTGCAGCAGTTCAGAAGGTATTACAACCGACGGATATGAGCTTGAAGGTAGAATTACCGGAGTACTAAAGAGAGCGAAAGACGCTCTCTTTTTTATGATATAATAAGACTAGATTTTTAAAAAGATTATTTCAGCATATCCTAGCAGTAAATAGAAAGGGACGTAACAAATGTTAAAAAGAAAATATGGAATATTTAAATATCCTGACGGTGATATTAGATTATCAATAAAAATTTTTTGGATGAAAAATATCAAACTTTAGGCGAGTTTTTATCACTGAGGTTAATAATTTTTACCCTTATATTTATCAAGAATTAGAGGCGGTTGTTACTGGTCAAAAAGAATCATCTGGTTTTGGCGGTAATATGCTGAATATTGATATAGGCAAGGAAGAAACAGAAGTATACTATCAAATGGATGATGAAAGTCTTGGTGAACCCTGTTTTTATTTTCAACTGATGAACTGTATAAACTAGTCATTGAGTGGAAAGAAATAGAAGATAAAATGTACAGGGGGGAAGATATTTTTCCGCTGATGGTAGAGGATTAAGATGGATAAACATATTAATGTTAAGAATGCAATTGACAACTTATTACTAATAATTAAAAAATATCAATTGGAAGATATTAGACCTCAGGTGGAAACTTTGAAGTATTTAAGAGAAATTTTAAATAATGACGAAATACAAAGTACAAGAGAAAAGTGGAACCTACATAAATCTTTGTTTCCACCACATGGAGGCTTGTCATGACCTTTTACTATTGGCATAATGATTTTTCAGATAAGAAAGAAAGTGAATCATGATATATCTATTTTGGAGAAAATAATTGCTGAGTATTTATTGGAAGGCTTAAAATAAATAATATTAATTTAAAAGTACAGAATGATAACAATGATATACGTGAAATCATCAAAAACTATCAACTTATGGGATTGGAAATATTCTCTGCCTGCATAATGTGTGGTTACTGCTCCTGATTCCGATTCAGTGGGGACTATTAACCGTCGTCATTCGTAATACCGAGTAAAAATGAATCTACGAACTTCATGATAAGACTTATAAGGACTATTGTGTGAGAGTGAATCGATGGATTTCACTCAAGAAAATTTAATTTTCAAAAATAACCAAGGCATAATAAATTAAGACGCGTTGTTTTTGAGGCTAATAAGAGGATAATTTATGGGTATAATTAGAATTATTATGTGAAAAGGGAGTGGTTTTATTGGCTAATGTTGGATTTGAAGCATTTTTATTATACTAAAGATAATCAGCTTCATGATTTATATGAGATACAAGAAGAATATGAGCGAAAATGATGGAGATATCTCCAAATACCGTGGTTATATATTTTGTCCAGAATGTAAGAAAGCAGAGTTAAGTTTTTACCCGCCAAACATCAAGTAGACGAGCTTTCTTATCAAAGATGCCTTCGTCAGATCACGCTGAAGATTGCTTATTCAAAAACGATTATGCGACTAATAATGAGATTAGACAATATACTAAAAACCTTAAATAATCAGCAGATACAAGATAGATTAGAATCAGCGTTGAACCAATTGCTGCCAAAAAGTTAAAGAAGATAATGTTGCAAGTAATGCAATTAAAGTCCATCCTTTAGTGATAATAAAAATGACAAAAAAAGGAAGTAGTATTAAGAAAGTTATACCTAGAAAAATCCATAAATAGTTGGTTTGATAAATCTGAAGAAAATAATTTATTTGTTTTCTATGGGAAAAGTAAAATTGGAAATTCAAGAGATCGAAACTGAAAAAGGGAAATTTTTTTAGATTAATCGTTAAAACAAAGAAGAAAAATCAATGGAAAAAAGACAAGTATTTTTTTAGGGTACGGTTAGAGATAATGTTTGTGAAGAGAATATTTATGATATTGCGGTAATAGGGGAAATTGAATTTATAAAAAATTTTCCGCAAATTAAAAACTATAACTTCCCATTCCATAATGTACAGGAAAATCAAAGGGATAACTTTTTAAGTATTGACCCATCTCTTATGAGCTTACACAACTTAAAAATCAAGGAGATTTTTATACTATGTTTAGAAATTAATGACTTTCTGGTCTGTTTAGAACAATAATTTTATGGATTGCTTAGAATCAACGGCTATACGAGACATCGATTTGAATACGATTTTTTTCTTTTTAATCAAAAATCTAAAAGCAGTGTAGAGTGAAATAAATTAGGATTAACTAAAAAAGAAAAAACTAACATTCTAGCCAGTAGCATGTCTATTGGCTAGTTTTTGTAAAAAATCAAAAAAAGTAGCATATATGCTACTTTTCAAAAAAATTTAAAAACTCAATTTTTCGAATGGGATGTCAACAGTTAAGAACGTTGATTTGACAATGTTTATAAAGGGTACAGTCAGCGAGTGTACACTCTATATACTAATTTATATATTTGCATGAAAGCTTGGTGTGACGCGGAAAACGGGCTTTAAAAATCCGAACAAAAAATTCAGTTTTTTTAAGTAATTTTCGTGCTTTTCTGTTACAATGAAAAAGAACTAAAACTAAGGAGGCCTCTTATGACAGCTCAAACCACTTCATTAGAAAAGATTATCGTGCTCGACTTCGGTAGTCAGTACAACCAGTTGATTACGCGCCGTATTCGTGAATTCGGTGTGTTCAGCGAGTTGCTACACAACGACATTACAGCCGAAGAAATTAAGGCACATGGCAACGTAAAAGGGATTATTTTCTCAGGGGGACCACATAGCGTTTATGCAGAGGATGCTTTTACCGTGGATCCTGCGATTTTTGAATTGGGAATTCCAGTGCTTGGGATTTGCTACGGGATGCAACTGACAACGCATCTGTTCGGTGGGAAGGTAGAATCGTCCACAACGCGTGAATATGGTTCTGCGAAAGTCGATGTCTTTTAACACGACTTCAGGCATTTTCAAAGGGTTAGCTGAAGAGGAAGAGGTACTCATGAGCCACGGCGACCGTATTACTGCGATTCCGGAAGGGTTCAGCGTGACGGCTTCGAATGCGCACACGCCATTTGCGGCTTTTGAAAACCAAGAACGTCGTATTTACGGCGTACAGTTCCACCCAGAAGTGCGTCACAGTATTCACGGAAACGACATGCTTCGCAACTTCGTGTTCGATATTTGTGGGGCGACAGGCGACTGGTCGATGGACAGCTTTATTGAAATGGAAATTGCGAAAATTCGCGAAAAAGTGGGCGATAAGAAAGTCTTGCTTGGACTCTCTGGTGGGGTAGACTCTAGTGTGGTTGGGGTTCTCTTGCAAAAAGCAATCGGAGACCAACTCATTTGTATTTTTGTAGACCACGGCTTGCTTCGTAAAGGAGAAGGCGACCAAGTAATGGAGAGCCTTTCTGGTAAATTTGGCCTCAATATTATTCGCGTGAACGCTCAGGAACGTTTCCTATCGAAACTTAAAGGCGTGAGCGACCCTGAACAAAAACGGAAGATCATCGGAAATGAGTTCGTGTACGTATTCGACGACGAAGCGGCAAAACTCACAGACGTGGATTTCCTTGCGCAAGGAACGCTCTACACAGACATCATTGAATCTGGAACGAAGACAGCGCAAACCATCAAGTCTCACCATAACGTAGGGGGACTTCCAGAGGATATGCAATTCGAACTAATCGAACCTTTGAACACGCTCTTCAAAGACGAAGTGCGCGCTCTTGGAACGGCGCTTGGCATGCCAGACTCTATCGTATGGCGCCAACCATTCCCAGGACCAGGACTTGGAATCCGTGTCCTTGGGGAAGTGACGGAAGAAAAACTTGAAATTGTCCGCGAATCTGACGCTATCCTACGCGAAGAAATCGCCAAAAATGGCCTTGAACGCGACGTATGGCAGTACTTCACGGTTCTTCCAGGCATCCGCAGCGTTGGGGTCATGGGAGACGGCAGAACGTACGACTACACGATTGGCATCCGTGCCGTAACGAGTATCGACGGCATGACGAGTGACTTCGCTCGCATCCCGTGGGAAGTATTGCAAACCATCAGCGCTCGTATCGTCAACGAAGTAGCCCACGTCAACCGCGTCGTCTACGACATCACGAGCAAACCACCGGCTACAATAGAGTGGGAATGACAGTAACAAAAACATTTCTGTTGTATAATAGGAACAAATTTTAAACGCAGGAGAAAATTTATGATTATAGCAATTGGCGGTGGAGAAATAGTCAGTAATGAAACTTATGAAATAGATAAGTTTATTGTCGAGTCAGCTAAAAAGGAAAATCCCAACTTTTTATTTATACCTACAGCAAGTAAAGATGCCGAGGCTTATATAGAGACTATTAATGATTATTTTGGGAGTTTAGGATGCAAAACTGATACCTTGTATTTATCTAATCTAGAAGTAAAAAGGGAAGAACTTAATAAAAAGATTGAAAGTGCAGATATCATTTATGTAGGTGGTGGTAATACTGCTTATATGATGAGAGTTTGGCGAGAATATGCTGTAGATAAGGCCCTAATGAAAGCTTATAAAAGTGGGAAGGTGCTGTCAGGTTTAAGTGCAGGTTCTATCTGTTGGTCTATAGCGGGTCATTGTGATAGTGAGTTTATTGAGGGTAAAGAGAATCCAAAACATAAATGGGTTAAGGGTCTGGGTATCATTCCTTATCTACATTGTCCACATTATGATGAGCCTGAAAGAGCAACTTTTGATGAGTTTTACTCCGGACAGATTGCTGATGCCATCGCCCTTGAGAATCAAGTAGCTATTGTTTGGGATGGTTATGAAATGAAGATTATTAAGTCTAATCCTCACAAGAATGCTTACCATCTTTCTTGGAGTGATAAAGGTTTGAATAAAGAAGTTTTATTATAGGATGACGCTGCTCCCCGTAAAGGAGAATTAAATAAAAACACCCTAGGGATGAAGCACCCCAAAAAGTTAGATTTTTCTGTCTAACTTTTGGGGTGCACTACATTATAAAAGCAGAACCCATTTTGCACCAAATTTTTTTAAGAATAATGTTAGATAAGTCGAACTCTAATATAGTAATTCATAAAAAGATTCAGTACAATATGAGTAGATGAAAGCGGTTAATTTTTGAGTTGTAAAAATCCTAGAAAAGATGAATCCACAATAAATTATTTGCCTTAAGCACACTAAACAAATAGGTGGTGATTTCAGTTGAAAACTAGAAGTAAAAGATTACAACTACATTTTTGATATCTACTATATAGTAGGTATTATACTTGACTAAAAATAAAAGAATTTGTGGCTTTTGTGATGTCAAATTCAACTCTATTTTTATTCTTTAATTTTTATTTTCAATATTCTATTCATGATTTATGTTTTATGAGGAGAAAAATAATTTCTCAAAAATTTTTTATTAGAAAAAGGAACTAGTATGAGTAGTTTTTATATAGTTATTGTCGAAAAAGAGTAAAAGGGATTGTTAAAATGAGACAATTAAGCGGTATTAAAGTGTTTCTCTTTGGTTTTTATGCCACGTAGCGTTATTTTTGTTTGTTAATTTGTGGGTTTGAACAATGGAATCGAGAATTTAAATTTATATTCATATTCTTAATGTTTTTGTCATTTTCTATATTTTTAAAACAAGGGTTATTTTGATAAGTTTTTAAGCAAAAAGAGTGAATAGCGTATAGACTGGAGATGAATGAAATGAATCGCATCTTCAAATATCTTATTGTAAGTATAATTATGGGAGTTACCGTATGCTATGCTGTTTATTATACAAAAGGTGAATATAACTATATGACAATTCCGATAGCTTTCATTTTTAACGGACCAATTTATCTCAGTAGGAAGAAAACTTAGTTTAGTAAGCTAGCTTTAAAAATAAATGGGATAGGCTCCGGAATTTTACTTCCGGAGCCTTTATTATTGGGGGTGAAAGCCTGTATTTGAAGGGAGTAGCGATCATGGACGAAAAGGTTGAAATCAAGAAGCAAGATTTTTATGAGATGATGTACTTAATGGAGAAAATTCTGTATATCGCAGAACGCTCAGGGGCCAGAGAGGATAGCGACAACAACGCGTATTCTTTAGCCATCACCTTTGGAAAAGAGAATGTTGTGCAGGAGCTGCTATCGCTTCGAAGAAAAATGAATGTCTATTTAGATGAGCAGGGCGAAGCGGAGTTAGAGAAAATTCTCGAACCAATTGATGACATTCCCATTCCCTATTGCCTAGCACTCGAAGCCTTACGAAAAGAGCTCGAACCGTACTTGCCGAAGAGGGTTGAGGGATAGAAATTATAATATTGAAAAACCGTAATTTGATATGCTTCATACCGATTTGCTTGGTAAGAGGAATATCAGATTACGTTTTTTGTGTGTGGTTAAATCTTGCATCGGGAGTTATTCTATAGTCGTTTTATATACTGACTGACAGATGTTTTGATTGTATCTAAAGAATCAACCATTCCTCGATCAATCCACTTAAAAAATAACATTCCAAATGGCTCCGATATTAAATGCAATTAGATAATCAGGATCGAGGTCGACGATAACTTTTTTGAACGGATTGTTGTAGTCATGAATCTGGTCAATATAGGTAGGAAGAATTTCGTTCATCCTTAGAAGGAAGTAGTGAAACATTTTATTTTTATGGAGTAATGAAAGAAACTCTTTATTTCTACTACAAAAATTAAAAAAATAATTGAGATAGGGTCATTATCGGAAGAAGAATTTTTCCTCTGTATATTCGAGAATTAATCCGTCAATGATGGAATAGAGTACATCATCCTTGTTGTTGAAATTTAGGTAGAATGTTTTTCTGACAAGATTAGTTTCCAATATGATTTGCTTTACAGATATTTCAGAATAGGGGTATAACTGCATCAGTTTAAGCAGAGCTTCGGATATTTCTCTTTTGGATTTTAAAGCAGAAGGATGCTGTGTTTTTTTCATAAAAATCTCCTTATAAGATACACATAATTGTAAGATTGTGTATCTTGTTCATAATCTATTTACTTTATTTGTTTTATAGAGTAGCATAACTCAAAAAGATACACAAATGTGTAATGCTGATTTTCGGTGGTGAATAGGTAGAGTGGCTACTACGATGTTATGAAAGATATGTTGAAATTTTTAAGAGATGTCAACGGTTGTAAAAATTATAAGGGCTTTTAAGAAAGGGCGAATATTAGTGAGTTATGAAATTGTGATTAACGATCCTAAACAGATCATGGATGAAAGATTAGATATCTATATAAAGGGGTTTGAGGGTTTTGAAACAGTAACAATTATATTAGAAACAAAGTGCTTTTATAATATTAATGCCCCAATGAATTTTTCTGAGGCAACATATTGGAAATCAGAGGCTATTTATTTAAGTGATGCATCAGGTGTTGTATCCGTAAATACTTCAACGGCAATAGGAGGAGATTATCTTGGGGTTAGAGACATGGGTTTGTTTGAAACACTTCGGCCTATTGAAGTAGTGAAACAGAAAAGAGTGATAGATTTAAATCGTGTTCAATTAAAAGAAAAGGTTACTTATCAAATAACAGCCTTATTAGCTAATAGAATTATTGCGCAAGAATCATTTGACCGATGGTATAAAAAAGAGAGTATTCAATATATGGATATCATAAAAAATGCATGGCAGGGAAGACTGTTCTTTGAGGAACCCAATAATCCTAGGGCGGCAATTATAGTTTTATCAGGAAGTGACGGAGGAATTGAAAAAGCTCAAAAATATTGCGATGTTATTATCGAATTACGGATTTGTGACGATAGCTATAAAGTTACTTTGGGATGCGTAAACAACCGTCGGATCTTAATCAAATTCCAATTGAAAGTATAGAAGAAGCATTGCAGTATTTAAAGCAATTGGAGTTTGTAGATGGATTTAACATAGGGATTTATGGACGATCTAAAGGAGCAGAGTTGGCTTTATTATCCTTAACAAAATATTCTGGATTAAAATGTGCTGTTTTTAAACTCACCAAGCGATAGAGTTTATGAAGGATTAAGAGGCAAAAATGAATGCAAAACATTCTTCCTGGACATATGAGGATAAGGAGGTTCCTTATAAACCTTTTTAGATGGATTGAAGTTATTAAAAATAAGTTGTTTAAAAATTCCGATGAAGGATAAAAACAGGGAATAATGGAATTAGAAAAAGTGAAATGCCCGTTATTATTGATTAGCTCATTTTAGAGATGAGGTGTGGAATTCTTTTGATGCTGCAATGAATATCTTAACTAAAGTGAAATCTTTAAATAAAAATTGGTCCTTACAACAGAACTAGGACATATGAACACAATCTCCTATCTACCAAATATAAGGTATAATAATAGAAGTGATAAAAATATATGGGAAGCAGTAGTATCTTGGGAAAGTACGGTATCTTGGTTTATTGAGCATTTAATGAAAAGAATTTAAGTCGGAAAAACGTGATATAAATGTAGTGTCACTATCAAAAAGTGAGAGATGCAAAATACAAAGTGAAAATTTTTGGGGATAAATTTTTACTATTCATTATTACCTGTTTTCCTCGATTTTTTTATAGTGAGCTTTTAAAAGGGTATAAGAAAGAGAGCGCTCTGAATAGGGCGTCTTTTTGTTTTAAAGCAATTTTTGAAAGAAATTTATATTGAAAACTATCATTTAAAAAAGAGAAAAATGTAGATAGCAATAAAAAGTAAATCGTTTTCAAAAAATGCTTAAATTTAATTATTGAAAATGATATAATGAACTCAATTACTTCACAATCAGTTTGAGTGTTTGCGAGATTAAGGCAAAAGAATTTTTCGGAAATTTTAATCTACATCATATGGATATAAAGTTTTAAGAAACATACTTTTTAAAAAGGAGGAAACTGCAGAGAGACTATATATTATGAGAGAAAATAAATAAAGGTTAATAGGGAGGAGTGGACTTGTACAAAGCAAAAATACAAGATAGTTTTTGAAAAAGTTTTTAAAGAACGTTATTTTAAAACTAGTAAGGAACTTAAAACGAAATTTTTAATTGATTAGGAATTTTAAGTGAGAATCAGTAAATTCTTCAAAAGGGCATATGGAGGAAATATGAGTATACAGTCTGAATTAAGAAAATTTAATGACAAAATTAGAGTGGATTTTAAAACTAAGGAAGAGTTAAGAGAAAGAGAGATGTATTACTTAGTAAGTTGAGAGAAAGTGATGAACTACCGTCGTTCGAGGAATTTAATCAAGGTAGTTATGCAATCTACACGGGTATCGAACCTGAACTGGATGGGGAGTACGATATTGATGTAGCTTTAAAGTTTATTGCTAATAAGGATGATTATGATCCATTAACTCTAAAAATAAAATTTATGAAATTCTAAAAACACACAGATTATGGCGCAGAGATTAAAAATTCGTGTGTACAGTTACTTATAAAAAGATGGGGCTGCTAAGTTTTCATGTTGATTTGGTTACGTATCTTTATGCTGATAAGGATTGTAAAGATAGTCAACTATATATTGCCAAAGGTAAAAATAAAGATTCTCAGGAATGGGAAGAGGCCGATCCTATAGGGTTACTAGAATATATTAACGGTAATATAATAGAGGGTGAACCAAGAGATCAATTTAGAAGGGTTGTCAGGTATTTAAAGAAATGGAAGAATAGGAAGTTTTCAAATACTGGTCATGCTAATCCTCCAAGTATAGGGATTACCTTACTTGCCATTGATAATTTTAACTATTATGAAGAAGATGACTTAGATGCTTTTAATCAGCGTGGTTAGCGCTTTAATTAATAAATTTGTTTATTTTGGTGAAAGTCAATCAGGAAGAGAATTATATAAGATAACTTTATATTTACCAACTGTCTTATATTTTAAATTTGGTATTGATATTTTTGACAAGATGAGTATTGCACAGATGACAGATTTTAAAGAGAAGCTAGAAAAATTAAAAGACGATTTGATAGAAGTAAGGGAAGAAATTGATGAGTTAGAACAATATAAAAAAAGTTAAACAAAAATTTTTTTGGAGATGATTTTGAAATACCTGAAGCAAAAAGAACGGCTAAAAAAGCAATTTGATTACATTCCATCTTCAAGTACGTCTGGAATGGAGTAAACAATGGTAACGCGCTCAGAAGTTAGAACTGTAATTTTTGGATAATAAATATGTTTCTGAAGCAGAAATTTGGCAGAATGAGAATTTTTGAAGGAGAAAAAGTATAGTTGGTTAATTAAATGTAAACTTGATGTGCTAAATGAGTGGTTACCAATTATGATAGGTATTCTGAAAGTTGGGAAATAAATTTATTTGATTTCTATCTTTTGGGGGAATTACCATTTTATACCGCATATAAATAAAAAAAGGTAAATTATGCTTATTTGATCTTGAAGGGACAATGATTTATCCAGAATTTAAAGGGTTACTCCATCAATGTATTTTAAAGAGCAAAAAGATTTAATTAGTGATGGAATCCTAGGAAATAATAAAGAAGACTTTTCTAAGAGAGTTTGATTCATATTTTGCATTATTAGACAACAATTCCACTGCTAAGGTTGCTTTCCCGACAATAAGAATCATTTTAATATAAAATTTTGTGAAAAAGTAAATGAAACAAAAACAAGAAACAAAACAAATTGTAAATGGCAGAAAGGGTAATCAAAAAGGCATCATATTTTGCAAGTTTTAACCAAGAGGATTTCTCAACTTGGGGGAGTACACTACACAAAAAATGGAATTTATCTATGGATTAATCCGACGGAATATATTTATCCACCTAATATTTTTGATTATTCATTGGAAAGATATCTAAATGATTTATTAGCCTTTGTAGATGTAAGAGTTTTTAACAAGTTGAGAAATAAAATGTAGTGGTGATTTAGTTTTGTTTTTTTGAAATACAACAGGACATAAACACGGTAAATAATTGTGGATTTAGGATAAAAAAACCTAAGTTCATGGAAAACAATAAAGTTGAACTTGTTGGTTGTGATTGTATAATTCTATCTCGATTGAAAGAGTAGATGTTAATTATTTGTCTAGTCGAACCATGTTTTCATCAAATAAAATTGCGGATAAATCTGTACTGTTAATTGGATGCGGTTCTATAGGTGGATATGTATTTCATAATCTAATTAAATCTGGTTGTAAAAATATTACTCTTGTAGATGATGATGTAAATGAAACCTGCAAATATATTTAGACATTTTTAGGAGCAGAATCTGCATATTGTAATAAAGCGAAAGCTTTAGTTAATTATAAAGAAGGCATTACCGATGGTATATATAAAGGCAATCTCCAAAAGAATAGAAGAAGCAATCTTTGATGGAGATATAGATTTTACAGACTTTGATTATATTGTTTCTGCTACAGGTAGCCATACTATCAATAGATGGATAAATGAATATATGTTGAAAAATAGAATTTTAAAAACAGTGTTTTATATATGGAATGAACCCTTGATATAGGTTGTCATGTTGCCAGAATTAATATCAGCAAAGAAGGCGATTATAAAAATCTTTTGCTATAAATGATACAGGGGTTATAGATTTATCTTCATACGCGAGTAGTGGGCAACACTTTAACAAAATGTATTCCGGATGTACGGGTACTTTTTATCCCGTATAGTTCGACTTTTATCATCGGAAAGTTCCACATTATTTATAGAGATGTTGAAAAGTGATTTAGAAGAGAGAATACAGAAAAATATTATAGTCTCAAAAAGGTGATGATTATTTCTTTAAAAAGCAGGCTTTTTGTTTCAAATCGATATTCAGACCAAAAAGAGAGATATTTAGAGATGCCGATATGTGAGATTGGGAAGGATGATATTTAGAGTTGTTTAATGATATTACAATTATTGCAAATAAAAGACAAAGATAAAAATTTGCCAAAGTTTAATTTGCATTTTTAAAATATATTCAAAAAGATTCTTTCTCAAAAAGAAGCAGGGGGATTTTAATAGGTAAAGAAAAATAAATCGAATGAAAAATATAATAATCAATCATATCTCTATACCAATGCCTGAAGATGAAAGACAAAACAACAGATTTATCAGAAAAGATAAAAATCATATAGAATTATTTAAAAACGCTTTATGAAAAAAGTGAGGGACGCTTAGATACATAGGAGAATGGCATACGCATCCGGAAGCTATACCCCATTTTTCACAATTAGATTTAAAACAACTGGAAGAGTATCAGCGGAAATTCTAACAAATATAATAACTATTATCACATAATTGTTGGGAATAAGGCTGTTAGAATGTGGGAAATAAAATAATACAACGCTTTGCACTAGATTAATTGGTACATTTTTTTGGAAAGATATAGGATGGTGTGAAAATGATAAAAGCAAATTAAAAATTTTTATCTTAGATTCGGGTAGAGAATTAATGCAAATCTTAATACTATTTATTTGTTTAATAGTTCCTACGAAGTTTAATCTAGCTGGAATTATTAAAATGCTTTTTAGGAGAGGCTAGGCCTACGTTAGAAAATGCAAAGTACTATTTTTAATGGTTTCTGGGAACTGGACGATTGGTATTTTTAAGTGCAGGATTTGTATTAATTCGGGTATAAGAAATTCAAATAAACACAAGATTTTTTTAATAAAGGTAATATTTATCACAATAAGCCTTATTGGTGGTACTGGTTATGTTCCAAAAATATTAGGATATGAAAAATGTAATTTAATTTTTGGTGCCTATAGCTACTCAATATAAGTTAATTCTTAGAGAAACTTTTTGCAGAGTATCCATTTGGTGACAGTGATTTTCCACAGAGGAATTGTCAAATTGATGTAGTTCTGAAAAATTCGAATTTATTAATGGAGATGTTAGCTTAATAATAGAAGATACTTATCCTATTCTTCCTAATCAAATTCCATCTAGATTTATATCAACTAATTTTATTTGGGTGAGAAGAGAATCTTTGAGATTGGGGGAAAGAGTATATTCGGAAGAATTAGTGAATGTTATTATCGAAGAAATAAGAGGTTTAGGTGATGACATAACACTTAATATATTTTTCGACAACGAATCCTAAAAAAATACATTTGAAATTGTAAAAAGGCAATCTTTCTTGCTGACAGAGGGAATATAAAACATGTTTACGTTTTTCAACAGGGAAGGACGAGGGAAAAAGATGCTTTGAGGATAAAGCAGAAAAGGTTTTGTAGCTATCCTACAATCTTATTAGAATTAGAGAAAGTTATAGGAAAAGTAGTTTTTCATAAGGGAATATAAATATTCACATTAAAGTTGGTAAAGGTGCTAATTCATTCTAGCGCCTTTATTTTTCAATATTAATATCGTTTGTTCGGGCAAGCCGTTTGCTATCCACCCGCCCCTAATCGTATACTAACGATGTACAACTATTAAGGAGGGTTTTTATGTTTTTATCGGAAGAGTTATTACAGGAAATTCATGAGCGTGCACCACGTTATGACAAAGAGAATGCGTGGCCTGCGGAAGATTATGCAGCGCTAAAAGAAGCAGGATACTTGAAGGCGTTCGTGCCAAAAGAGTACGGCGGATTCGGGCTATCTCTTAAAGAGATTGCGCAAGAACAAACACGTCTTGCGATGGCAGCTCCAGAGACTGCGCTTGGGGTGAACATGCATCAAATTATTGTCGGCCTTGGCAAGCACATGGTTCGTTTTGGCAACAAGAAGGGAGAACAAATCCTTCGCGATGCTGCAGAAGGCAAGTTGTTGGCGTTTGGGATTTCTGAACCTTCGAACGACCGCGTGTTATTTGGTTCGATTTCTGAGGCTCGTCCGGAAGATGGCGGCGCGTATCGTTTCTACGGCAAGAAAGTCTTCTTATCAATGGGCAAATATTGCGACAAGTTGGTTTCATTTGGGCAAGATAATACCGGCGAGTCACCACTTTCAGTTTTTGCGTATTTAACACCAGACAAAGAAACGTTCATCGTAAAAGACGACTGGGATACAATGGGCATGCGTGCGACGCAATCAAACAGTGTGGAGTTGAAAGGTATCTATGCAGCAGAGGAGCAAATCTTAACGAAAGTGGCTCCTGGACCAAGCTTCGATCCAGTGGTATTCGGTATTTTTGCGTACTTCGAAATTTTACTGGCGGCAACGTACTTCGGTATCGGGAAACGTGCGCTAGAAATCGGGGTAGAGACAGTGAAGAAACGTCACTCTGTATCCAATGATGCGCCTTATGCCAACGATAAAAACATTCGCTGGAGAATTGCGGAAGCGGCGATTATGCTAGACGGTATCCAACCGCAAATTAACGAGTTGAGTGATACGTTAGAAGCGAGCACAGAATACAGCTTCATCTGGTTGCCTCGTTTATCTTCTATTAAGAACCGTTCAGTGGAAGTGTCGAAGAAAGCCGTGGAAGAAATCGTTCGTGCGAGCGGCGGAAGTTCGTACTTCAACCGTACAGAATTATCTCGCTTATACCGCGACGTGTTGGCTGGCTTGTTCCAACCAAGTGACCAAGAGTCATTGCATGATGCGTGGGCGAATATTCTCTTAGGACCTATCCAATAATTTTATATATAGTAGAAAAGCTCGCTTGCGTGGTGCAGGCGAGCTTTTTTTGTCGAAAGGACTAACGAATTAATTGCATATAATACTCAACAACCACTTCTGGAGAAAGAGACATTCCGTTACTCGACCACCATTTAACAGTTTCCGCAAAACTCGTCACATAATGATTAGTGACGAACTCTTTTTGGGATGGACTTATTTGCGCTGTTAGAAAAAAATCCGCAAAAAGAATGGTTAAGTGTTGCTTAAAGTATCTTAAAAAGAGATTACTGTTTTCATCGGTTAGAAAGGCGCTAATCTCATTTTTTTGCTCTCGTAGATGCCATAATAGGTGAGAGAGTTTATCGGCTAGTGCACTGTTTCGATTCTCTGAAGTGTATGAATCGTCAGTGTGAAGACTTTCGAAGATATGGTCAAAAATCTCTTCGCAAATAGCGTTTAACAATTCATCTTTTGTCTCAAAATGAGCGTAAAAAGTGCTTCGACCGACATTGGCGGTATCAATAATGTCTTGCACAGTAATTTTACTGTAACGCTTCTTTTTCTAAAAGAAGGCTAAAAAGCTTCAAAAAAATAGCTTTTCGTGATTTTTTTGTTGTCGTCGATCCATAGGAAGATTCCTCCGTACAATTTATTTAAAATGTTCGTTATCTTACAGAAATACTAAATTGACTGTTGTTTTGAAAAAATATAATTCTATATAATTACGATACAAAGTGTTCGATAGTGTACAAAATATACAGTATATTCTGTTAGATTTCAAGAGGTGAGTAGATGAAGCAAGAGATGCGGAAAGGGATTATGATGGCGATACTTGCTGCAGTATTATATGCGATGAGTTCTCCTTTTTCAAAAATATTATTAAATGAAATGCCGCCGACATTAATGGCAGGATTTTTATATTTAGGTGCGGGGATTGGAATGAGCTTAATTGCGGTTTCAAGAAAAGCGAGACAAGTGGAAACCACTGAGATTCATCTCAGCAAAGCGGAAATGCCGTATATAGTCGCTATGATATTGTTAGATATAGCAGCGCCAATTTGTATGTTGATAGGGTTAAACGCAACAACTGCTGCGAATGTCTCTTTGTTAAATAATTTTGAGATTGTTGCGACTGCGCTGATTGCATTAGTCATTTTTAGTGAACGTATCAGTAAACGTTTATGGATGGGAATTTTTTTCGTAACCCTTTCTAGCGTTATTTTGTCTTTTGAAGATGTTACGAGTCTAGAGTTTTCCTATGGCTCTTTATTCGTATTATTGGCTGCTGTTTTCTGGGGGTTGGAAAATAATTGCACCAGAAAACTTTCTTTGTGCGATCCGTTAGAAATCGTCTTATTAAAGGGGATATTTTCGGGAACTGGCTCTATCGTGATTGGTTTAGTGATTGGGGAGAGATTGATGAATCTTTGGAGCGTCATTGCGGTTATGGCAGTAGGGATTGTGTCTTATGGACTAAGTATTTATTTTTATGTCCATGCGCAACGACTTCTTGGGGCGGCGAGAACTAGTGCTTATTATGCGGTTTCTCCATTCATTGCAGCATTCTTGTCGATTCTCATCTTTGGTCAGATACCAGAAGTCACTTATTTTATTGCATTAATATTGATGGCCATAGGAGCATGGTATTCTTCGCACTATGGTATTGAAGAGTGAAATAGAGTAGAAAAGCTCGCTTGCGTTGTGCAGGCGAGCTTTTTTGTATTTAAACAAGTTCAGTGGATTATACGGGAGTATCCGTATTTGTGAATCCACTGTCATTAAATATCTAATTTTTCGATGATTTCACCATTCTGTTGTTTGATCTGGATTTTTCGAATCAGTTCTTCCCCCAAATACTTAGAGAATGCACTTAAATCAGGTGCGACTTCGAAGAGAATGCGGTGATTTTCTTCATCAGGTATGAACGAAGACTGATGATTTTTGGGGTTTGACCAAAAATTCCAATTCGTATCGGTTCGTTCGTAATAAACATAGTTATTCTTTTTCGTAACGTAAATTCTTTTATTCGTCAGAGTCCGTTCATCTTGAGACTTTTAATAATAGTTGAAATATAATTTTAATCCCTCGAATTGCTTATATTCTCGAATTTTATCATTTGAAACGTTAAGTTTAATGACTTCATAATCCATAACCTTACCTCCAAAATAGTTAACTGTATGGAATGCTGTTACTTCTATTAAACCACTTTTTACAAGTGATTTCAATCTCTTTACGACTGTGAAATGGGTCCGTTTGATTGGCTAAGATGAAATTTTCAGTGTTGAACAACCGAAATGTAACATATAAGTTACGTAACTTATATGTTACATTTTGCTTTTTAGAAATACGTCTTTACAAGTTTAAGTTCTGCTTCGTTTAAAGGTCGGTATTCTCCAGGTTTCAAAGCCTCATCTAACACGAACTCTCCAAAGCGAATCCGTTTAAGATAGGTCACTTTCACACCAACGCATAGAAACATCTTCTTCACTTGATGGAATTTTCCTTCAGAAATCGTGACAGTCGCACGGCTAAAGCTATCGCTACTTTCGATAATCGTAAGCGTGCTAGGTTTACATTGATATCCCACCGTGGAAAGGTGACGCCACGTTTGAAAGGTTTCTACGGCATCTTCGTCAAGCGGGACCGTTGACTTCTACATAATATTCTTTTTCGATATGTTGATCGGGATTCAGCATGCGGTAACCCAGCGGACCGTTATTTGTCACGAGTAGCAACCCTTCAGTATCCCCGTCGAGTCGTCCGAGCGGGTAGAGGCCTTCAACATTCTCCTTAGCGAAGAGGTCGATGACGGTCGTATGTTCCTTATCGGTCGTAGCGGAGATGACGCCTTGGGGTTTATTCAGCATATAGTACTTCTGGCTGTTGTCATGAATCTGAGTACCGTTCACCGTGATGACTTGCAGGCTCGCATCGACATTATTGCTGACGTGAGTGGCCGGAATTCCGTCGATTAGAACCGCTTCATTCTTGATAAGTTTCTTCATTTCGCGGCGGCTCAGCACCAGATGTTTCATTAATAGATGTTCGAGTCTCATAGGCCCTCCTTGCAGTCGTTTTCTCGATTATACAATTTTTTTCAAAAATCGAGTAGTTATTCGTTGACGTCTCTTTCTTCCTGTGGTAAATTATTAAACGTTGTCGCGCAAGATGATAAAAACATCGAATCATATTTCTTGAAAAGAAAATGAGAGCGTGATATGATATCAAAGTTGTTGCAAAAACAACGATTGACCTTTGAAAACTGAACAAAGAAGACGAACCAAATGTGTAGGGACTTCATCTTAGTGATGAAGAAACAACAATTTCTTATCTCTTAAAGAGATACAATAAGTCAGTAATTAAAATGAGCTTTTCAAAGCTCATGAAAATTCAAATTTTTCATGAGAGTTTGATCCTGGCTCAGGACGAACGCTGGCGGCGTGCCTAATACATGCAAGTCGAACGAGAGCGACCGGTGCTTGCACTGGTCAATCTAGTGGCGAACGGGTGAGTAACACGTGGGTAACCTGCCCATCAGAGGGGGATAACATTCGGAAACGGATGCTAAAACCGCATAGGTCTTCGAACCGCATGGTTTGAAGAGGAAAAGAGGCGCAAGCTTCTGCTGATGGATGGACCCGCGGTGCATTAGCTAGTTGGTGAGGTAACGGCTCACCAAGGCCGTGATGCATAGCCGACCTGAGAGGGTGATCGGCCACATTGGGACTGAGACACGGCCCAAACTCCTACGGGAGGCAGCAGTAGGGAATCTTCCGCAATGGACGCAAGTCTGACGGAGCAACGCCGCGTGAGTGAAGAAGGTTTTTCGGATCGTAAAAACTCTGTTGTTAGAGAAGAACAAGTGCTAGAGTAACTGTTAGCGCCTTGACGGTATCTAACCAGAAAGCCACGGCTAACTACGTGCCAGCAGCCGCGGTAATACGTAGGTGGCAAGCGTTGTCCGGATTTATTGGGCGTAAAGCGAGCGCAGGCGGTTCCTTAAGTCTGATGTGAAAGCCCCCGGCTCAACCGGGGAGGGTCATTGGAAACTGGGGAACTTGAGTGCAGAAGAGGAGAGTGGAATTCCATGTGTAGCGGTGAAATGCGTAGATATATGGAGGAACACCAGTGGCGAAGGCGACTCTCTGGTCTGTAACTGACGCTGAGGCTCGAAAGCGTGGGTAGCAAACAGGATTAGATACCCTGGTAGTCCACGCCGTAAACGATGAGTGCTAAGTGTTGGAGGGTTTCCGCCCTTCAGTGCTGCAGTTAACGCATTAAGCACTCCGCCTGGGGAGTACGACCGCAAGGTTGAAACTCAAAGGAATTGACGGGGACCCGCACAAGCGGTGGAGCATGTGGTTTAATTCGAAGCAACGCGAAGAACCTTACCAAAGTCTTGACATCCTTTGACCACTCTAGAGATAGAGCTTTCCTTCGGGGACAAAGTGACAGGTGGTGCATGGTTGTCGTCAGCTCGTGTCGTGAGATGTTGGGTTAAGTCCCGCAACGAGCGCAACCCTTATTACTAGTTGCCAGCATTGAGTTGGGCACTCTGGTGAGACTGCCGGTGACAAACCGGAGGAAGGTGGGGATGACGTCAAATCATCATGCCCCTTATGACTTGGGCTACACACGTGCTACAATGGATGGTACAACGAGCAGCGAACTCGCGAGGGTAAGCGAATCTCTTAAAGCCATTCTCAGTTCGGATTGTAGGCTGCAACTCGCCTACATGAAGCCGGAATCGCTAGTAATCGCGGATCAGCACGCCGCGGTGAATACGTTCCCGGGTCTTGTACACACCGCCCGTCACACCACGAGAGTTTGTAACACCCAAAGTCGGTGAGGTAACCTTTTGGAGCCAGCCGCCTAAGGTGGGATAGATGATTGGGGTGAAGTCGTAACAAGGTAGCCGTATCGGAAGGTGCGGCTGGATCACCTCCTTTCTAAGGATAAACCCTCAGAATGCCGCAAGGTATTGAAGGTAATACGGAACCCTACAGGGTTTAGACTTCTTTGTTTAGTTTTTGAGAGGTTTCATCTCTCAATTTTGTTCTTTGAAAACTGAATACTATATCACAACAAATAACCAATTAATTTACCGAGAGTTAGAGTAACATCTAACGAAAAAGAGTTTTTTTAACAAAAACGCAACGCTATGCGACATTTAACCAACGGTTAAGTGAATAAGGGCGCACGGTGGATGCCTTGGTACTAGGAGCCGAAGAAGGACGGAACTAACACCGATATGCTTTTGGGGAGCTGTAAGTAAGCTAAGATCCAAAGATTTCGAATGGGGGAACCCAACACCTTTCATAGGGTGTTACCAATGAGTGAATACATAGCTCATTAGGGAGGTACACGCAGGGAACTGAAACATCTCATTACCTGCAGGAAGAGAAAGAAAAATCGATTCCCTGAGTAGCGGCGAGCGAAACGGGAGGAGCCCAAACCAACGAGCTTGCTTGTTGGGGTTGTAGGACTAGAACGTGAGAAGAAATCAAGATAGCAGAAGTGGTCTGGAAAGGCCCATCAAAGAAGGTGACAATCCTGTACGCGACATCTTGATGAACTCTACTAGCATCCTGAGTACGGCGGGACACGAGGAATCCCGTCGGAATCCGCCAGGACCATCTGGCAAGGCTAAATACTACCTAGTGACCGATAGTGAACCAGTACCGTGAGGGAAAGGTGAAAAGAACCCCGGGAGGGGAGTGAAAGAGTACCTGAAACCGTGTGCTTACAAGTAGTCAGAGCCCGTTAATGGGTGATGGCGTGCCTTTTGTAGAATGAACCGGCGAGTTACGTTTACATGCGAGGTTAAGATGAAGAGTCGGAGCCGTAGCGAAAGCGAGTCTGAATAGGGCGCATGTAGTATGTGGACGTAGACCCGAAACCAAGTGATCTACCCATGTCCAGGTTGAAGGTGCGGTAAAACGCACTGGAGGACCGAACCAGGGCACGTTGAAAAGTGCTTGGATGAGGTGTGGGTAGCGGAGAAATTCCAATCGAACTTGGAGATAGCTGGTTCTCTCCGAAATAGCTTTAGGGCTAGCCTCGGAATCAAGAATCGTGGAGGTAGAGCACTGTTTGGACTAGGGGCCCATCTCGGGTTACCGAATTCAGATAAACTCCGAATGCCATGTATTTATATCCGGGAGTCAGACTGCGAGTGATAAGATCCGTAGTCGAAAGGGAAACAGCCCAGACCACCAGCTAAGGTCCCAAAAATATCTGTTAAGTGGAAAAGGATGTGGGGTTGCACAGACAACTAGGATGTTGGCTTAGAAGCAGCCATCATTCAAAGAGTGCGTAATAGCTCACTAGTCGAGTGACCCTGCGCCGAAAATGTAACGGGGCTAAACAGATTACCGAAGCTGTGGATTGGACCTTATGGTCCAGTGGTAGGAGAGCGTTCTAAGGGCGGTGAAGCATGACCGTAAGGACATGTGGAGCGCTTAGAAGTGAGAATGCCGGTATGAGTAGCGAAAGACGGGTGAGAATCCCGTCCACCGAATAACTAAGGTTTCCTGGGGAAGGCTCGTCCTCCCAGGGTTAGTCGGGACCTAAGGCGAGGCCGATAGGCGTAGTCGATGGACAACAGGTTGATATTCCTGTACTTCTATAAATCGTTTGAGCAATGGAGGGACGCAGGAGGCTAAGAAAAAGCGTACGACTGGAAGTGTACGCCCAAGCAGTGAGTCGGCTGATGAGTCAAATGCTTATCACAGATGCGACAAGCTGTGACGGGGAGGGAAGTTTAGTACCGAAGTTTCTGATGTCACACTGCCGAGAAAAAGCTTCTAGCAAGATTTATAGGACCCGTACCGCAAACCGACACAGGTAGTTGAGGAGAGAATCCTAAGGTGAGCGAGCGAACTCTCGTTAAGGAACTCGGCAAAATGACCCCGTAACTTCGGGAGAAGGGGTGCTGGTAGCAATACCAGCCGCAGTGAATAGGCCCAGGCGACTGTTTATCAAAAACACAGGTCTCTGCAAAATCGAAAGATGACGTATAGGGGCTGACGCCTGCCCGGTGCTGGAAGGTTAAGAGGAGAGGTTAGCGCAAGCGAAGCTTTGAATTGAAGCCCCAGTAAACGGCGGCCGTAACTATAACGGTCCTAAGGTAGCGAAATTCCTTGTCGGGTAAGTTCCGACCCGCACGAAAGGCGTAACGATCTGGGCACTGTCTCAACGAGAGACTCGGTGAAATTATAGTACCTGTGAAGATGCAGGTTACCCGCGACAGGACGGAAAGACCCCATGGAGCTTTACTGTAGTTTGATATTGAGTGTTTGTGTCACATGTACAGGATAGGTAGGAGCTGAAGAATCCGGGACGCCAGTTTCGGAGGAGGCAACGGTGGGATACTACCCTTGTGACATGACCACTCTAACCCGCACCCCTCACCGGGGTGGGAGACAGTGTCAGACGGGCAGTTTGACTGGGGCGGTCGCCTCCTAAAAATGTAACGGAGGCGCCCAAAGGTTCCCCTCAGAATGGTTGGAAATCATTCGTAGAGTGTAAAGGCAGAAGGGAGCTTGACTGCGAGACCAACAAGTCGAGCAGGGACGAAAGTCGGGCTTAGTGATCCGGTGGTACCGTATGGAAGGGCCATCGCTCAACGGATAAAAGCTACCCTGGGGATAACAGGCTTATCTCCCCCAAGAGTTCACATCGACGGGGAGGTTTGGCACCTCGATGTCGGCTCATCGCATCCTGGGGCTGAAGTCGGTCCCAAGGGTTGGGCTGTTCGCCCATTAAAGCGGTACGCGAGCTGGGTTCAGAACGTCGTGAGACAGTTCGGTCCCTATCCGTCGCGGGCGTTGGAAATTTGAGAGGAGCTGTCCTTAGTACGAGAGGACCGGGATGGACACACCGCTGGTGTACCAGTTGTTCTGCCAAGAGCATCGCTGGGTAGCTATGTGTGGACGGGATAAACGCTGAAAGCATCTAAGCGTGAAGCCCCCCTCGAGATGAGATTTCCCATCATTTTAAAATGAGTAAGACCCTGAGAGACGATCAGGTAGATAGGCTAGAAGTGGAAGTGCCGCGAGGCATGGAGCGGACTAGTACTAATCGGTCGAGGACTTAACCACGAGTTGTATAGCTGGTAGATTGATGGAGTTGGATATAGATTCAGTTTTGAAAGAACGAAAGTTTTTTTCAGAAAGATAAAGTGTGGTGACGATGGCAAGAAGGATACACCTGTTCCCATCTCGAACACAGAAGTTAAAGCTTCTTAGCGCCGATAGTAGTTGGGGGTTTCTCCCTGCGAGGGTAGGACGTTGCCACGCAAAACTGTGTAAGCTGGGCCTTGTGCCCAGCTTATTTTGTAGAGATTTTTATTTTGAAGACGTTTTGTTTTATAGGAATTTCTATAGGAAGTTTGCTATAATGAAACGGATGATAAAGGAGGAGGTAGAATGATGAAATGGATTAAAAAGCATGATGATTATAGCGTTTCTATTCATTTTGACGGCTTGTGGGAAGAGTTTATCGACCGAAGAAGTCCAAGAGAAAGTAGTCACTTCTGCTGACTCGATTGCCAATTATCATATTACCGTAAAGCAATCAGACTATAAAGAAGGGACGAAAAACTCCTTCTGCCCAAACCATAGCCAGTGCGAGCGCTTGGAAAGATGGCACGGGATACGGTTCTAAAATCGACAAGACTTCCGGAAAAGTGACGAATCAACTCGAAGTGATTGCCGATGCGAATATTGGTTTTATTCGCTATTATCAAGATAAATGGGAACAAACCATTACAGCGACTTCCAGTTTACAAAATACGGTCGTTTTTCCGTATGCAAAACTGGTTCAATTTACCAAAGAAATCCATCAACTCGTTCCTTGGACGAAGGGGTGGCAAAGTTATGAAAAATCCTATTCTGGAGACGATGAAACGATTCGCAAGGCGATAACATCTATTCTTGGAATTGCAACGAATGACACGTCGAAAAGTGGAGTTGAAAATCAAGACCGATGCCACTGGAAATCTCATCACAAATGTGGAGATTAAAGTGTTCGATGAAGGCGAGCAAACCCGCAAAGAATATACGATTGCGTACTTACAATTCAATGAACAACAAAAGAAAGCTTTGCCTCAGTAAGTGCAGAGCTTTTTTCGTAAAATAAACCGGTATGACTACAAAAAAGAGCGTATTTTTGTTACAATAGAAAAGAACAAAATATTGCGAGAAATGAAGAACATTTTGTAGACATGCGAGAGGGAGAATGCTTGCATTCTCCCTTTTTTAGAACAAGAAACATGGAGGAAGAGTATGGGACGTGTGATATCCGTTGCCAATCAGAAAGGTGGAGTTGGAAAGACAACTTCAACCGTCAGTTTAGCGGCTGCGTTGGCGGTCAATGGCAAAAAAGTATTAATTATTGATAGTGATCCTCAAGGGAACGCAACGAGCGGTCTTGGCGTACAAAAAGGGGAACTCGAACAAGATGTATATGATGTTTTAGTCAACCAAGTACCGATGGCGGACGTGATTGTTCCGACGAGTCGTGAAAACTTGATGATTGCCCCTTCGACGATTCAGTTAGCAGGTGCAGAAATCGAGTTAACGAGTCAAGCACGTCGTGAGCAACGATTGAAAGAGGCTGTGAAGAAGATTAAAGACGATTATGATTATATCTTTATCGACTGTCCTCCTTCACTAGGTCATTTAACGATGAATGCTTTTACCGCTAGTGATACGGTATTAATTCCAGTGCAGTGCGAATATTATGCGTTGGAAGGATTGTCACAACTCATGAACACCATCACGATGGTTCGCAAGCACTTTAATCCTCAGTTGAAAATCGAGGGCGTTCTCCTAACGATGTACGATGCGCGTACGAACTTAGGGAATGAAGTCAAAGAAGATGTGATTAAGTATTTCCGTGAGAAAGTCTATAAAACGATTATCCCTCGAAATGTCCGTCTGTCTGAAGCACCAAGTTACGGGCAAGCGATTGTGGACTATGACCCACGTTCTAGAGGAGCGGAAGTATACATGGAGTTAGCAAAGGAAGTGTTGGCACATGAGTAAAAATCAAAAAGGAAAAGGCCTTGGACGTGGAATCGACGCGTTGTTTATGAATGATTTAGATACCCTCGATGCCTTAGAACAAGTACAAGAAACCGAGCAAATTCAACAGATTGCGGTTTCAGAGATTCGTCCAAATCCTTATCAACCGCGTAAAGAGTTTGATGAGGAAGGGTTAGCAGAACTAGCGGAATCGATTCGCCAAAATGGAGTTTTCCAACCGATTATCGTTCGCAAATCAAAAATTAAAGGATATGAATTAGTTGCTGGGGAACGTCGCTTGCGTGCGTCTAAATTAGCTGAGAAAGAAACGATTCCAGCCATCGTACGTGACTACTCAGAGGAAACGATGATTCAAATCGCAGTTGTTGAAAACTTACAACGCGAAAACTTGAAGCCTTTAGATGAAGCGATGGCGTATCGTACATTAATGGATTCATTGAAATTAAAACAAGAAGAAGTAGCCAGTCGCGTAGGGAAGAGCCGTTCATATGTGGCGAACTTCTTACGATTACTAACCTTGCCAGCTGCAGTACAAGAACTCGTACAAAATGGATCTCTTTCAGCAGGGCATGCGCGTACGCTTCTTGGATTAAAAGACCAAACGAAAATTGGGGCTGTGGCTAAAAAGGCCGTGAAAGAAAATCTAACGGTTCGTGCCTTAGAAACTTTAGTCCAATCCATCAATGAACCTGTTAAGAAAACAACGAAGAAAATTCAAAAACCGAAAAAATCGATGTATATCGTTGAATCGGAAGAACGTTTAATGGATAAATTCGGAACAAGCGTGCAAATCGTTGAAAAAGGGGAACGTGGTAAAATCGAAATCGAGTATCTTTCTCAAAAAGATTTAACCCGTATTTTAGAAGTATTAGAAATCGAATTAGACGATTAATAAAGGAGTCTTTATGAAAGCAGGAACAACGTATCAATTACACGATCATGTGGAAATGAAAAAACCGCATGCGTGCCAGACGAATTCCTGGGAAATCATCCGTATGGGGATGGACATTCGTATCAAGTGTGATCACTGTGGTCAAATGGTCCTAATGCCAAGACGGGAATTCGAGAAGAAGATGAAAAAGGTGACGATTTCTGTTGCCGAAGAAAACAAATAAAGAAAGAGTGTGACAAATGGCCTTAACAGCTGGAATCGTCGGCTTACCAAACGTTGGGAAGTCAACATTATTTAATGCAATTACAAAAGCAGGGGTCGAAGCGGCGAACTATCCGTTTGCGACAATTGACCCAAACGTCGGAGTGGTAGAAGTACCAGACCACCGTTTACAAAAATTAACGGAATTAGTAAAACCTAAGAAAACTGTTCCGACAACCTTTGAATTTACAGATATCGCGGGTATCGTTAAAGGGGCAAGCCGCGGGGAAGGTCTTGGAAATAAATTCTTAAGCCATATCCGTCAAGTAGATGCGATTTGCCAAGTAGTTCGTTGTTTTGAAGATGAAAATATTACACACGTGGCTGGGAAAGTTGACCCAATCGCCGACATCGAAACAATCAATCTAGAGTTAGTGTTGGCCGACCTTGAGTCAGTGGACAAACGTATCGCTCGTGTGGCAAAAATTGCGAAAACTAAAGATAAAGACGCGGTTGCTGAACTTGCAGTCTTAGAAAAAATCAAACCTGTCTTAGAAGAAGGAAAATTAGCACGTACGATTGAATTCACAGATGAAGAACTTCCAATCGTGAAAGGCTTATTCCTTTTAACAACAAAACCAATGCTTTACATCGCAAACATCTCTGAAGATGACGTGATGGAAGGCGGTCATAACCAATATGTGCAATTAGTAGAAGACTATGCTGCAAAAGAAGATGCAGAAGTCGTAGTGATTTGTGCGAAAATCGAAGAAGAGGTAGCCGAATTAGAGGAAGAAGAGAAACAAGCTTTCTTAGAAGAAATGGGTATCGAAATCTCAGGGTTAGATATCTTAATCCAAAAAGCATACCACTTATTAGGATTAGCGACTTACTTTACAGCGGGTGAACAAGAAGTGCGCGCGTGGACATTCCGCCGCGGTATGAAAGCTCCGCAATGTGCGGGAATCATCCACTCAGACTTCGAACGTGGATTTATCCGTGCTGAAACTGTAGCCTACGCAGACCTACTCGAATACGGTAGTATGACGGCTGCAAAAGAAAACGGAAAAGTTCGTCAAGAAGGTAAAGAATATGTCGTGCAAGATGGCGACGTAATGCTCTTTAGATTTAATGTATAAGGTTATCGGAGGATTGTAGCATGTCAGAACAAAACGTACAAGAAGAAGTAGTAGTGTCAGTAGACGCTCTAAAAGCAGAATTAACAAATAAAAATGAACAATACATCTATCAATTAGAACGCGCATTGAAAGAAGCTGGATTTGACGAAGCGCAAATCGAAAAAGAATTATCAGTGATGCTTCCAGAAATCGTTGAAAAACAAAAAGCGGGCGTGACTGCTCGTCAATTGTTCGGTACAGTAACAGAACGCGTTCAATCAATCGTAGCGGGACCTGTAAAAGACCCGAATGCAAAATCACCAGACTGGCAAATTGCCCTTGATGGCGGATTATTGGTCGGCGGATTATTCGCTCTTGTGACTGGGGTTATGTTGATGTTAAACCCAAGTGCAGATACGCAACCAATGGGATTATTTACACTATTAATCAACTTTATTGCAGGGGCATTCGTAATGCTTGCCATTTCTAAAAATGCACCTAAATTCGATAATCCAAAGGTCAACGCGGATATATCCGTTACTTAGTTGTAAGTACGGTAGCGATGGTTGCTTGGTTAATTTTAGTGGTGTTAAGCCAACAATACATTCCATCAGTGATTAATCTTGTGATGAGTTACGAGTGGTACTTACTCATCGGGGCTGCGGCTCTTTTTGGTAAATTCTACTTGAAGAAGAAATTAAATATTGTCGGATCAGTAATGTAAGAAACGAAAACAATCTGTGTGACGGTGACGGCGAAGTGCTTCGTGGAAGTCGGCAGTCATCGCACACTTCTTTTATAGAGGTGAGCATATGAAACAAATGAAACGTTGGATCATCACGTTTTTATTAGGATTAGTTGCCTTTTTGGGACTCGGTACTACGGTAGATGCGAGAAGTTTAGTCGTTGATAAGTATGATATCGAAGCAAACATTTTAGAAAATGGGGACGTTCAGTTCTTCGAAACGATTACCTTCCAATCGGATGGAGCGTATAACGGGGTCTTCTACAACTTGGATTACTCTGGTTTTGGAAAACCAACAGACGTCTATGCTTATTTAGAAACGAGCGAAGGGCGCCTGCAAATGAACCAGGATAATACTGGGAAAAAGGGAACGTATCAATTAACGGATAGCGGTTCGAAGATTCAGTTTAAAGTATTTTTCCCGTTCTCGAACTCGAAATTAAAAGTGACGTTCCAATATACGATTCCAAAACTCATTACGAACTACTTGGATACGGCCGAATTAAACCGTAAAGTAGTCGGGACAGAATGGGAAATCGACCAACGCAATATTACGGTGAAGGTGAATATCCCTGGAACAGCTTCAAGAGAAACGCTTCGTGCATGGGGACATGGCGCAGGCCAAAACGGGAATGTGCAAATTGCGAGCGACTATCGTTCAGTGACGCTCACGGCTCCTGAAAACAAGAGTGGAGATTTTGTGGAAGTTCATATGCTTTTCCCTCAAACATTGACACATGCGAATACAAATGTGAAAAACGAAAAAGCGTTTGACCGTATCGTGGCCGAAGAGGAAAGGCTCATCAATGAAGCAAAAGCCCTTAAAACTACAGGATTCATCGGAATGATTGTAGGGTGGGTGCTGCTCGCCTTAAATATGATTTATGCTTTTGCGACAGGGTTCTTTGCGAACCGTAAGCGTCTTGCTCAGGTACAACATATTCCAGATCATCTCTATGAACTTCCTGAAGATATTACGCCAGCCGTTATGAATCAGGCGGTTTACGGAAAAACAGACATGATTGACTTTAGCGCGACGGTGATGGACCTTGTTCGTAAGAAAGTATTGAAGTTATCCGATACGGAGCCGTATACGATTACGCTGGTGGACGATACAAAAGAAATGCTTCGTCATGAAAAATTAGCACTTCATTTACTCTTTGAGGTTGTTGGCGGTGATAGCACAACGATTGAACTGGAACAAGTGAAGAAGTATGCGAAAAATCATGCAACGACTTACTACAATGAATGTCAAAAATGGATGGGTGCTGTCGATACAGCTGCTGAGAAATACCGTGTCACACGTTTTGCTAAAGATGAACCTCAAGGACGTAGCGGATTCCCAGGGTGCTTACTCGTCATCATTGGTATTTTAACGATTGGAGCAGCCTACTTAACGAAGAATTTGAATTATTTATTGTGGAGTCTTGCAGGGTTACTCTGTGTCGTTGGACCGTTAACGCTGATCGGTACAGGAATTTTTGCCAACCGTCGTTCTCTTGAAGGGGAATTACGTTATCGTAAATGGCAAGCCTTTAAACAAATGCTAAAAGATCTCTCACCAATGAAGCGGATCGAAGATTTACCAAGTATTCAACTGTGGGATCACTTCCTTGTTTATGCTATCTCTTTAGGCGTAGCGGAACACGTGATTAAAGTGTTGAAGAAATTAATACCAGACCAATTACCAAACAGTGTGTTCTATTCAACTCAAAACGGAACGATTTACTATCCTGTTTCTGATTTTAATAGTACATTTACAAGCTCATATAACAGTGCGAATTCTTCTGTCAACGGAAGTAGCAACTCTGGTGGGTTCGGCGGAGGCTTCTCTGGCGGATCGAGCGGTGGTAGTGGTGGAGGATCCGGCGGTGGCGGATTCTAATCAAAGGAGAATTTATGTTAAACGAAATGATGCACAGACCAGTTGTCAAACCGGAACTGGTCGAGTACATGCGTTCAAGTCAACGCCGTTTTCCGGGGGACTTGGGTGAATTAGAAAATACAGCCAATGAATTAGGAATTCCCATTATTCCTCACGAAACAGCTGTGTTTCTAGATTTTATTGTTGGATTAACCCAACCAAAAAATATTTTAGAGATTGGAACGGCAATCGGATTTTCAGCGAGTTTGATGGCAACAGCTTCACCACAAGCAAAAGTAACGACCATTGACCGCTACGAATTGATGTATAGCCGTGCGAAAGCGAATTTTGAAGACTAGGGTTGGCTGACCGTATTACGCAACTTGAAGGCGATGCGGCAGATATTTTACCAACTCTGGAACAAGGGAAATACGACTTCCTGTTTATGGATAGCGCCAAAGCCAAATACATCGAGTTCTTCCCATATTGTATGGACGCACTTGAAGTTGGTGGTGTGTTAATGGTTGACGATATTTTTCAAGGAGGAACGATTTTAGAAGACGTGATGGAGCGCCCAAGACGTGTGCGTAAGATTCATCGCCGTCTCAATATGTTCCTTGATTTAGTCCAAAGTGACCCAACATTAAAATCAACCTTACTTCCACTAGGCGACGGAGTAATTCTCATTCAAAAGATGGAAGAAAAAGATTTTAAATATATTTTAGAAGAGTTGTAAATTAATCATGGAAATCCCCATTGAAAAGTTTTACAATAAGAAGGATGACAAAAGAAAGGAAGTTTTACAATGACAGATAAAGTGCGTGTACGTTATGCACCAAGTCCAACAGGGCACTTACACATCGGGAATGCCCGTACAGCTCTATTTAACTATTTATTCGCGAGACATTATGGTGGAGAGTTCATCATCCGTATCGAGGATACTGACCGCAAGAGAAATCTTGAACACGGTGAAGAAAGCCAATTAGAAAACTTAACATGGCTTGGAATGGATTGGGATGAAGGTCCAGACAAACCTGGTAAATACGGTCCATACCGTCAATCAGAACGTGAACACATTTATAATCCACTAATCGAGCAATTAATTGCCGAAGATAAAGCGTATAAATGCTACATGACAGAGGAAGAATTGGAAGCAGAACGTGAAGCGCAACGTGCTCGTGGTGAAATGCCGCACTATAGCGGGCAACACGCTCACTTAACGCAAGAGCAACGTGACGCTTTTGAAGCAGAAGGACGCACTCCTGTTGTTCGTTTCCGTGTTCCAAAACAAGGAACTTACGCATTCGACGATATCGTTAAAGGCGACATCTCATTCGAGTCAACAAGTGTAGGCGGCGACTTCGTTATCTTAAAACGTGACGGAATGCCAACGTACAACTTCGCCGTAGCAGTGGATGACCACTTCATGGAAATCACTCACGTTTTACGTGGGGACGACCATATTGCCAACACTCCAAAACAATTAATGATTTACGAAGCATTCGGTTGGGAACCACCACGTTTCGGACATATGACATTAATCATTAACACAGAAACTGGTAAGAAATTATCAAAACGTGATGAATCAATTCTACAATTCATCGAACAATACAAAGACTTAGGTTACTTACCAGAAGCGATGTTCAACTTTATCGCGCTTCTAGGATGGTCTCCTCAAGGTGAACATGAAATCTTCAGCCGTGAAGAATTCATCGAAATCTTTGATGAAAAACGTCTTGGTAAATCTCCAGCTGCCTTCGATCCTAAGAAATTAGAATGGATTAACAACACATACGTGAAGAAAACTCCATTAGAAGAAGTGGCTGAAATGGCGATTGCTCAATTAAAAGAAGCAGGCGTTGTAGCAGACGAAGTATCTCCTGAAGAACATGCATGGTTAGTGAAATTAGTGGCTTTATACCACGACCAAATGAGCTACATGAATGAAATCGTTGAGTTATCAACTCTATTCTTCAGAAAAGATTTTGAAGTAGAAAACGACCAAGCGAAAGAAGTGCTTCAAGGCGAAACAGTTCCAACAGTATTGAACGCTTTTGTTGCGAAATTAGAAGCAATGGAAACTTTTGATGAACCAAGTATTTTGGCTGCTATTAAAGAGGTTCAAAAGGAAACTGGTGTGAAGGGTAAAAACTTGTTTATGCCAATTCGTGTAGCGACGAGTGGACAAACACACGGGCCGGAGATCGGAAAAACGATTGAGTTGCTTGGAAGAGAACGCAGCATTGCACACATCCAAGCCGCACTTGCTCTTATTAAATAAAAGCTAACAGAAAGGGTTAACGCAAACTGCGTTAACTCTTTTTTTGTGCTTGAAAGTAGGAGAAAAAGGACCTAACGGTCCGATATACTCGAGATTCCCTCAGATGTCTTCATAATAGCAATAATGGGGTACCGGTTCGAGCCTAGGGTCTCTCACCTTTGGGAGTAAGACTCAAAGAAAAGGGAGTACAGTGAATCCATTTTTGCCTACTACTCCCTGCTAATTCAGCATTTAATCACGATTTGCCCCTCATTACTGCGTTGATCTATAGAATCTGAGGGAGATTTTCTCTCGAATATCAGGTCCTCAGCGGCACGTAAAACAGGTTATATCCTTTTCTTTGAATAAGAAAAGTGCAAACAGTGTGTGCATGCTACGTTCTCTCGCACATTTAGAGATTGCATATTGCAATAGAATCGAGCTGCTCGTATATCGTCCCTCTGCAATAAAAGGTTATCGTTTTTCTTGAAAAAGAGTGCAAGTGTGAAGATGAGTTCTGGCGAGGAAAGGGAGAACAGGAGTGTGTGCAGGGAGGGAGAGAACGAAAAAGGGAAAGAAAAAAACGGATGAGGGGTTCATCCGTTTTGTTGTATTTTATGACAGAAGAAGGTGAGCGAGAGTAGGTCTGCGCTGCCTCCAGGGCTCAAGTTGCGCTCGATAAGGACGTTGTCGTAGTCTTCGAGTCGGTTTGCGAGTTGCGCTTCTGTGAGGGTTTGTGCTTCTTCGAAATAATTGTTGTGCTTCTTTTTGACTTGTTTATACGCATCGATTCCGCCGCGGTGAATAAGGTTTCCGTCTTCTACGAAAGTCATCAAGTAGAGGAGAAGGAGTAAGTCACGGTGACGTGGTGTGTGCGTGTGTAGTGTGTTGTAATAGTCGAGTGCTTTTGCAAGGCTTGGGTAGCCTGTTGCTGCTTCGCCTCGAATGCCTGTGATGCCATGTTCGACGTAGAGTTTTTCACCGTAAGAGAGTTGCTCTTTTTGGTCGAGGTTGGCAAAGTCCACTTCGATGAGGTGGCGCGTCATTAGGTGGCAGTAGTGCAAGGCTTCTGGAATGTTGCCATTTTGTATGAGCAGTAGCCCCTAAGACGAGGGCAAAGGAGAAGTTGGCTCCTTTATGGGTATTGATATTGTTTGTAGCGGCCATCATGGCGTCTTCGGCTTGTTTTCCAAGGGCGCGAAGTTCGTTGAATAAGTCGAGTGGAGTGCCGTTGTGGCGGCTTCCTGCTTCGGCATAGGCCAGTAAATAAGGACGGAGCGCTTCGATACTTTGATAGAAAGTATCTTTTGTCATGTCCTTATGAGCGCCGACAGAAATAGGGTCCACTAAGCCGGGTTTTGGCGCGAGATTTACTTCTTGTAGAAGTGCGTCTGTAGCCACTTTTGCTAAAAACTCAGGATTAATCAATGTGTAATTTCTCCATTTGTTTCAAAATAAATTGTAATGAGCGATCTAAGTGCTCGTGTGTAATGAGCGTGATTTGTTCCACGTCGTTATTGAGCATGCCGCGATAGATGAGTTTGTGTTCCTCGAGCGCTTTTGTACGGCGTTCTGATGAACGAATCGATAGGTCGCGGAAGTAAATCACGTATGTACGTAATTCAAATACGATTTCTTTTAGACGTGTCATTTGGCATTTTTCGTAGATGAAATCATTGAAAGTCGTGAAGTTTGCAAGTACTTCGTCGACTTTGTCTTCGTTGTTGAGACGTTCGCATTCTTCGAGGATGCCGTTCAACTCTTTGAAGTCTTCTTTCGTCATGAGTTTCATCGCATTAATTGTTGCCAATGTGTCGAGTGATTTTCTAATTTCGTAAATTTCATGGGCATCTTTAATGGAAATTCCTTTTACGATGACACCAATCTTAGGGATGTGCTCTACTAGGTGCTCTTTCGTTAACTCGTTAAGAGCGTAGCGAATGGGTGTACGGCTGATGTTTAACTCAGTCGAGAATTCTTTCTCGTTAATACGCGTACCTGCAGGGATTTCTCCTAAGATAATCGTTTTACGAAATGCTTCGTAGAGCGAAATTTTAAGAGGTTTGTTTTGGGTAATATCTAAATTTTTCTTTACCGCTTGGATAATCGCTGACATAGTAGCCTCCTGGAAATTATTGTAAACATTAGAAATAGTATAAACGATAAGAGGGTAAAATGCACAAAAAAAGACTTGTTAGGCTAGGCCTGAAACAAGTCTTTTTCACAAATTCAATTGTTTGATTATTGTGGTAAGTATAATGGCATGTGACCCATTAATACGATTGTTACAACGAAGATTACGAAGATAACAGCTGCGTATTTAGCTGATTCTTTTTGCCATTCACCCATGTCTAATCCTGTTAGACGTAATAGTAAGTAGATGAACGCTACTAATGGGCTTAATAAGTGGAATGCTTGACCCATTAATGAAGCTAATGCCATTTGCATATCAGTGAATCCGTATTGACGTCCGATTTCAGCGAATGGAATTAATACTCCGTAGTAGAATCCGTCGTTTGTTAAGAAGAATGTACCAGGGATCGAGATTAATGCAATGATTAATGACCAGAATCCTGCTAATTGTTTAGGGATGATTTGAACGATGCTATCTGTTAAAGCAGTTGCCATTCCAGTTCCTTGGAATAATCCCATGAATACTCCGGCACCGAATACTAGTAATACTACTTGTACAGCGTCCCCAGCGTTGTCCCCAATACGTTTAGATTGAGCTTTTAAGTCTGGGTAGTTGATCATTAAGGCTAAACCTGTACCAACTAAGAATAATACAACTGGTTTCACTTCGATTGAATTGATGAATGAACCAGCAACTAACCAACCGATTAATACGATTGTTAAGATAGCGTTGATTACGAAGTTTTGTGGACGACGTTTTTCTAATACTTCAGGATCAGAAATTGTAGTTAATTCGTTTAATTCTTCTTCAGTTAATTCTTGGATACCTAAACGAGCACGTTCTTTTTTACCCATTGAGCGAGCAACAAACGAAGATTACGTAAAGAACTGAAAGAACCATACCTGGTGCTAAGTAACCTAGGGATATCTGCTTCTACACCAAGAACTGACATCGCACGAGCGGTAGGTCCGCCCCATGGTAATAAGTTCATGATAGTGTTTTTGTAAGATAACAAGAACCCCTAAGTTCATTAATTTCATGTCTAATTTTTTTGTAAATTGGCACGAAAGCTGAGCAGCAGATTAATGTAGTTGTAGTTCCGTCACCGTTTAATGATACGGCAGCAGCTACGATAGCAGTAGCCATCAATACTTTCATTGGATCGCCTTTTAGCGAAGCGAATCATTTTGTTAGTGATTGGATCGAATAATCCAGCGTCTAACATTGTAGAGAAGTAAAGGATTGCGAATAGAAGCATAACCCCTGTTTCAGCAGTTCCTTTCATCGCTGTTAATTTATCTTTTGAGTTATTACCGAATAACCCTTGGCGAATTAATGTACCGATGTTAGCGTCTTGGACTTGACCTGTAGCAACTAAAAATAATTGCGAAAAACTAATGGAATTAATACTAAAGCTGTAAATGGTGACATTTTTTTCTTCATGATAACGTACATGAAAATTGCCATCATTACATAAGCTGCAAATTGTGATAACCATCATATCTTCCTTTCTTTATTAAAAAATTTGTTTTTTTATAGTTGGAGAACCATTCAGTCGCTAAAACCTGAAAGGGAGCTCCACGAACTCATTGGGTAGAATGAATTCGTTTACTTATAGCGATATCTTAAACAATATTTAATAAAAAAAGATAGTGTTTTCATATCGAAAAAAACAATAAAAAGAACAGTTTGATGTGACAAATTGAGCATAACTTTTTATATCCTATTTATAATAAAACACCAAAAGAACAGGGAAAAAACCTGTTTCTAGTTTAGGTATGACGCTGTTTTCTGTATAATAATTGCATGTAGATTATGTTGGGAAGGGAGTGAAGGAATGGGAATTCTCCAACGATTATTTGGCAAGAAGAACTCTGAAGCAACGGAACACGCATCGACAAAGTCTGCACAACCAGAATCTGAATGGGAAAAATTAGAAGCTTTTGTACCGGTAGAAGCAGAAGAAGCTAAGCACGTCTCAATCATTGCAGCTGCGATCGCGGCATCAGATTATCCAGAAAGTCAATTTGTGGTTAAACGCGTCCTTAAACGCAACCCAGAAACCAAGATTATCTCGGTTATTGCCTCAGCGATTGCTGCAGGTGAATCAAGCGACAGTCAATGGGCTGTTAAAGAAATCTACCAAAAACGCAAATCATAATTTATTTTAGGAGGAATGTTACGATATGTTACGTAAATTCAAAATCAAAGTAGACGGTCAAGAGTACCAAGTAGAAATGGAAGAAATTGGAGCAGTTGCTCCGGCAGCTCCTGTAGCACCAGTTGCAGCTCCAGCGGCACCTGCTGCACCAGCAGTAGAAGCAGCACCAGCACCAGCAGCTCCTGTAGCAGCAACACCAGCTGGCGCAGACGCAATGCCGTCTCCAATGCCTGGTAACATCTTACGTATTTTAGTAAACGTAGGAGACACAGTTACTGAAAACCAACCATTAATGATTTTAGAAGCAATGAAAATGGAAAACGAAATCGTTGCAGCTAAAGCAGGGGTTGTAGCAGGAATTCACGTTAAAGAAGGTCAAGTGGTAAACCCAGGCGACGCTTTAATTACAATTAACTAATTTTAATAACTTTCAAGGAGTGAAACAGTGGAAACATTAGTTCAAAATCTAGCGTCATTTACTTTGGCCAAGGTATCATGATGGCTATCGGTGCCCTATTAATGTACTTAGGGATTAAAAAAGAGTACGAACCAACATTATTAGTACCAATGGGATTAGGTACAATCTTTAGTAAACTTCCCAGGGAACTGGGGGTTCTAGACCAAATCGTAGGGTGGACAACAACAACATGGGGTCCTACAAATCTTATTCGAAATCGGTATCGAAACTGAATTATTCCCATTATTAATCTTCATCGGTATCGGTGCGATGATCGACTTCGGTCCATTATTACAAAACCCATTCATGTTATTATTCGGTGCGGCAGCTCAATTTCGGTATTTTCTTCGTAGTTGTTGTAGCTGTATTATTCGGATTTGACATTCGTGAAGCAGCTTCAATCGGTATCATCGGTGCGGCTGACGGTCCTACATCAATCTTCGTTGCAGAACCAATTAGCCCCTCAATTACTTGGAGCGATTACGGTTGCGGCCTACTCATACATGGCTCTTGTTCCGATTATCCAACCAATCGCTATCAAGATGGTTACAACAAAAAGCAGAACGTCGTATTCGTATGACATACCACGCTTCAGGCGTATCTAAATTAACTAAAATCTTGTTCCCAATCATTATCACAATTGTGGCAGGTTTCATTGCTCCAATTTCATTACCACTTGTTGGTTTCTTAATGTTTGGTAACTTATTACGTGAATGTGGCGTTTTAGATAACTTATCTCAAGCTGCTCAAAACGAATTAGTAAACATTGTTTCTATTCTATTAGGGATTACAATCTCTGTTAAAATGCAAGCTGATTTATTCTTAAATGTTCAAACATTAATGATCATCTTGTTCGGTTTAGTAGCCTTCATCATGGACTCAATCGGTGGTGTTGTGTTTGCTAAGATCTTGAACTTATTCCGTAGAGAAAAGATCAACCCAATGATCGGAGCTGCAGGTATCTCTGCATTCCCAATGTCAAGTCGTGTTATCCAAAAAATGGCGACAGACGAAGATCCTCAAAACTTCATCTTAATGTACGCTGTTGGAGCTAACGTTTCTGGACAAATCGCTTCTGTTATTGCTGGTGGATTATTATTATCATTCTTCATGTAATAATATAGAAGGAAAAGGAGGAAAACGATGACTTTCAACGCAGAACATTTAACACAAGCTTTCGAATTAATGGCTTTAGGGATGGGTGGAGTTTTCCTAGTATTAGGAATTCTATATGCCGTTTCTGCTATTTTATTAAAAGCATTCCCGCCAAAATAAGGAGGCCATTCCATGGAAAATTTCATTCTCAAACGTTTATGGCTCGATCGCGATAAAAAAGCTCGTCAAGATTGGGAATGGTTAATGGATCAAGCTAACCTTGGCAAAACAGAGCAGGTTGATTATACAATTGCGATTTACCATACTTCTGGTGAACCTGCAGCAACCGGTTCTTTAGACCGCAACATTTTAAAATGTTTAGTGGTTTGTAAAAAGTATCAATCAGAAAATCTGTTAACGCATCTCGTGATGGCGCTCTTGGATGAATTAAGAGAACGTTCTTATACAAATAGTTTTGTCTACACGAAACCAAAGAACATTGTCTTCTTTAAATCTCTAGGTTACCGGGTAGTTGCCGAAACAGAAAACCTTGCCTTTTTAGAACAAGGCATCCCATCTTTTAGTGATTACCTAAAATTACTAAAAGACCATTTCGTAGAAGGAAGTAGCAATAGTGCCATCGTCATGAATGCAAATCCTTTTACACTGGGACATCAATATTTGGTAGAAACGGCTGCTCGTCAGTCGAGCCACCTCTACGTATTCGTTGTTTCCGAGGATCGTTCGTTCTTTCATACGAATGACCGAATGGAAATGGTGAAACGAGGCGTGAGTCATCTGCCGAACGTAACGGTGCTTCCGACTAGAGACTATATGGTCTCTAGCGCTACTTTCCCATCGTACTTCTTGAAAGAGAAGGCGGATTTGGAAGTGGCAAAAGTTCAAGCAACATTGGATGCAACACTCTTCTTAGAAAACATTGTTCCAACGTTACAATTGACCAAACGTTATGTTGGGTCAAGAACCACTCTCCCCAGTAACCTCCGTTTATAATGACGCGCTAAGAGCTGCTTTTGGGAGCGACTTAGAGCTAGTGATTATAGACAGACTTTCTGCCGGGGACGAAGTGGTGAGTGCGACGCGGGTGCGCGCTGCCATTCAAGACAAAAACGTAGACGAGTTGAAACTAGCTCGTTCCAGCAACTACGTATCATTATTTAGAAGAAAAACATTTCATTGGTTAAAAATCCAAAAAGAAAAAGGTGGAAACAATAATGGAAATTAAAAAAAGTGCAGTAGTCGGCACTTTGGAATCAAGTGACATCATGATCACTTTAAATCCAAGTACCGCTGGTCGAATCGACATTCAATTAGAAAGTAGTGTCGAAAAACAATTCGGAAATCAAATCCGTCGTGTGATCGAAGAAACTTTAAAAGAATTAGGGGTTACTTCAGCAGAAGTCATCGCAGTTGATAAAGGTGCTTTAGATTGCACAATTCAAGCTCGTACAGTGACAGTGGTTCACCGTGCAGCAGAAGTTGAAAACTACGACTGGAAGGAGATCGACTCATGGAACGCTTAAGAAGAACAATGATGTTCGTACCTGGTTCAAACGCAGCAATGTTGCGTGATGCTCCACTTTACGGCGCAGACTCAATTATGTTTGACTTAGAAGATGCTGTTTCTTTAAAAGAGAAAGACTCAGCTCGTGTATTAGTACATTTCGCTTTAAAAACTTTTGACTACAGCAATGTAGAAACAGTTGTACGTATTAACGGTTTAGATACAACAGGTGCTTTAGATATTGAAGCCGTTGTATTAGCTGGCGTTAAACGTTGTTCGTTTACCAAAAAAACTGAAACAGCTCAAGATATCGTAGACGTGGATGAAATCATCACTCGCGTTGAACGTGAAAACAACATCCCAGTAGGTCGCACTAAAATGATGGCTGCGATTGAATCTGCTGAAGGTGTGTTAAACGCTCGCGAAATCGCTAAAGCAAGTGACCGTTTAATCGGTATCGCTTTAGGGTGCTGAAGACTACGTAACAAACATGAAAACTCGTCGTTACCCTGATGGACAAGAGTTATTCTTCGCTCGTAGCATGATTTTACATGCGGCTCGTGCTGCAGGAATCGCTGCGATCGATACTGTTTACTCTAACGTAGACAACATGGATGGATTCCGTGAAGAAGTAGAACGCATCAAACAATTAGGTTTCGATGGAAAATCTGTTATTAATCCTCGTCAAATTCCTGTGGCTAATAAAGTTTATGCACCAACAGAAAAAAAGAAATTCAAAAACGCTAAAGAAGTTATTTGGGGAATTCGTGAAGCTGAAGCTAAAAGGTTCAGGTGTTATCTCAGTTAACGGTAAAAATGGTCGACAAACCAATCGTTGAACGTGCTGAGCGCGTAATCGCATTGGCAAAAGCGGCTGGATTGATTAGCGAGGAGGAAATTTAAGATGGTATTAAATAAAGCTGGACGTGAAATTCCACAAGAATATGCAGATCAATATGGGGTATACGAAGGTGAGTTAGCTCGCATTAAACCTTATGAAGCAGCTAGCCGTAAAATCAAACCTGTTGAACCTCGTCAAGAAAAATTATTAGGTAGCATTCGTGAAGCTATTGAAAAAACTGGTTTGAAAGATGGCATGACAATCTCATTCCACCACCACTTCCGTGAAGGAGACTATGTAATCAACATGGTTATGGATGAAATTGCAAAAATGGGGATTAAAAACCTATCAATCGCTCCATCTTCAATCGCGAACGTACACGAACCATTAATCGAACACATCAAAAATGGTGTCATTACAAACATCACTTCATCTGGTTTACGTGATAAATTAGGGGCAGCAATCTCTAGCGGTATCATGGAAAACCCAGTTGTGATTCGTTCACACGGTGGACGTGCTCGTGCGATTACTGCAGGAGACATCCACATCGACGTTGCCTTCCTTGGAGCTCCAAGTTCTGACGAGTACGGTAACATCAACGGTACAAAAGGAAAAGCAACTTGCGGTTCTTTAGGATACGCAATGATCGACGCTAAATACGCTGACCAAGTAGTTGCGATTACAGATAGCCTTGTACCATATCCAAACACTCCAATCAGCATTCCACAAACAGACGTGGACTACGTGGTTGTTGTAGATGAAATCGGGGATCCTAAAGGGATTGCCAAAGGGCAACTCGTTTCACGAAGAACCCTAAAGAATTATTAATCGCAGAATACGCTTCTAAAGTAATCACTGGTTCTCCATATTACAAAGAAGGATTCTCATTCCAAACTGGTACAGGTGGAGCTTCTCTTGCTGCAACTCGTTTCATCCGTGAAGCAATGATTAAAGACGGCATCAAAGCAAGCTTTGTACTTGGTGGTATTACAAACTCAATGTGCGAATTGTTAGAAGAAGGTTTAGTTGAGAAAGTCATCGACGTTCAAGACTTCGACCACCCATCAGCAATTTCACTTGCAAACAATGCAGACCACTATGAAATCGACGCAAGCATGTACGCAAACCCATTATCTAAAGGTTCAGTTATCAACCGTTTAGACGTTGCAATCCTTTCTGCTTTAGAAGTAGATACAGACTTCAACGTAAACGTAATGACAGGTTCTGACGGAGTTATCCGTGGAGCTTCAGGTGGTCACTGTGATACAGCCTTTGCTTCAAAAATGTCAATGGTTATCAGCCCATTAGTACGTGGACGCATCCCTACATTCGTAGAATCAGTAAATACTGTGATTACTCCAGGTACAAGTGTGGACGTGGTTGTTACTGAAATCGGTATTGCGATCAACCCTAACCGTCAAGACTTAATTGAACACTTCAAAGGGTTAGATGTACCTCAATACACAATCAAAGAATTACAAGAAAAAGCATACAGCATCGTTGGAAACCCAGAACCAATCCAATATGGTGATAAAGTGGTTGCGGTAATCGAATACCGTGATGGAAGCATCATCGACGTTGTTCGCAATGTTTAATTCCTTGTTTGACGGAGCACCCGTGGATATCATGCAAATGCTTGATGCCAGAGAAAGACGTGCTCATACCCAACAACAATTACTAGAACAATTTAACCCGTGTGTATTGGTGTCTATTACACTCAATATTCCAGGTCCTGTAAAAAATTCAGAGGCGATTACAACCGTCTTCGCCTCTGTGATTTCTGAATTAGATGAGGCTTTAATGCCTTTTGAAAAGCTTCACCAAGAAGACTTCTCATTTCAGACAGGAATGGAATTTTACCGCGTACTTCGCGCAGATGCACTTCGTGTAAAGCGCGCTTGTACGGAGTTTGAAGAAGGACACCCACTCGGAAGATTACTCGATATCGATGTCGTGGAAATGGCAGGAGAGACTCCAACGCCAATTTCCAGAACAGCCCTTGGAATGTCTCCAAGACGTTGTTTTATCTGCAATGAGGACGCAAAAGTGTGCGCCCGTTCTAGAAAGCATACGGTCCTAGAGATGCAAGAGCATATCGCTCGTATCGTCGCAGAGTACACATCGAGTAAAAGACCTTAAGAAAGGAAGATATTATGAGCAAAATTATCCGTTTAACTGAAACGGTTTTGCGTGACGGACAACAAAAGTCAAATCGCGACTCGTATGTCAACTGAAGATATGTTACCAATCTTGGAAACATTAGATCAAGCTGGCTTCCATGCGTTAGAAGTATGGGGAGGAGCAACTTTTGACTCTTGTATTCGTTTCTTGAATGAAGACCCATGGGAACGTCTACGTCAAATTCGCGCAGCAGTTAAAGATACAAAATTGCAAATGTTATTACGTGGACAAAACCTATTAGGGTACCGTAACTATGCTGATGATGTGGTACGTTTATTCGTAGAAAAATCTGTACAAAACGGAATCGACATTATTCGTGTATTCGATGCTTTAAACGATGTTCGTAACATGAAGACATCCATCGAAGCAACAAAATTAGCAGGCGGACACTGCCAAACAGCAATCTCTTACACAACAAGTCCAGTTCACACTGTAGACTACTATGTTGATTTAGTAGGACGCATGGCAGAATTCGGTGCAGACTCAATCTGTATTAAAGACATGGCTGGGGTATTAACACCTCAAACAGGTTACGAATTAGTAAGCCGTATTAAAGAAAAAACTGATCTTCCTTTAGAAGTTCACACTCACGCTACAAGTGGTATTTCTGAAATGACTTACTTAAAAGTAGCTGAAGCAGGCGCAGACATCATCGACACTTGCTTATCATCATTCTCTGGTGGTACAAGTCAACCTGCAACTGAATCTATGGCTTTAGCACTTAAAGATTTAGGCTTCGAAACAGGCGTTGACATGAAGAAAGTGGAAGAAGCAACAGCTTACTTCAACGGCATTCGTGATAAATTCCGTGCAGAAGGCATCTTAAACCCTAAAGTAAAAAGATACAGAACCAAAAAAACATTAATTTACCAAGTACCTGGTGGAATGTTATCAAACCTATTAAGTCAATTAACAGAACAAGGCTTAGCTGACAAATACGACGAAGTATTAGCAGAAGTGCCAAAAGTACGTGCTGACTTAGGTTACCCACCACTTGTAACACCATTATCACAAATGGTTGGTACACAAGCGGTAATGAACGTGATTTCAGGTGAACGTTTCAAACTTGTTCCAAAAGAAATCAAAGACTATGTTTTAGGATTATATGGACAAGCTCCAGCAGAAATTAATCCTGAAGTAAAAGCAAAAATTATCGGAGATGCAGAAGTTGTGACAGTTCGTCCAGCTGACTTAATCGAAGATCAATTACCAGAAATTCGTGAAGAGATTAAAGAGTACGCTAAATCTGATGAAGATGTATTAATGTACGCACTCTTCCCACAACAAGCAAAAGACTTCTTAGGACGTCGTGAAGATCCATTCTACGATGTACCATTACAAACAGTAGAAGTTACTTTAGACTTAAAATAGTTTTTATAGAAAGCTGAAAAGCTAGGCCCCGCAGCCCGGCTTTTCAGCTTTTTGTGTGCTTTAAACTGTGTTATAATGAATAGAATAGACAAATGTAAAGGAAGTGAAGGAATGGGACGTTTTAGAGAAGATATGGATACTTATAAGAGAAATGATCCAGCAGCAAGAAGCAGCTTGGAAATCGTCTTGACGTACCCAGGATATCACGCAATGGTCTTACACCGGGTGGCGCATTGGTTCCATACGAAAGGCGAAAATGAGACTCCTTGCACGGATGGTCGCTGGATTTAGCAGGTTCCTAACGGGCATCGAGATTCATCCAGGCGCAACGATTGGAAGACGATTCTTTATCGACCATGGAATGGGAATAGTCATTGGAGAGACAACGATTATCGGTGACGATGTCAAAATGTTCCATGCGGTGACCTTAGGCGGAACTGGGAAAGATACAGGCAAGCGTCATCCAACCATCGAAAATGGGGTGCTTTTATCAGCACATTCGCAAGTCATTGGCCCTGTAACGGTTGGAGAATATGCCAAGATTGGAGCAGCGGCAGTTGTGTTAGAGGACATCCCTGCTCATACGACGGCAGTTGGGTTGCCGGCACGAGTGGTTCGTGTTCATACACCAGAAGAGATTGAAAAAGATACGACTATCGGAGGAAACTTATGATTCAAATCTACAACACTTTAACAAGACAAAAAGAAGCATTTAAACCGATTGAAGAAGGAAAAGTGAGCATGTATGTGTGCGGTCCAACGGTTTATAACTATATTCATATCGGAAATGCACGTAGTACGGTTTCCTTTGATACGATTCGTCGTTACTTTGAATACCGCGGTTATGACGTGAATTTCGTTTCGAACTTTACAGATGTGGACGATAAAATTATTCGCGTGGCCAATGAAACAGGCATGACGGCTGAAGAAGTCTCTAAGAAATATATCGAAGCATTCTTTGAAGATACAAATGCCCTAAACGTGAAGAAGGCAACACTAAATCCAACGGTAATGAACACAATGGATGACATTATTGCCTTTGTAGCAGATTTAATCGAAAAAGGCATGGCCTATGAATCAGAAGGCGATGTGTATTTCATCACTGAAAAATTCAAAGACTATGGGGAACTCAGCGATCAACGCATCGAAGACTTACAAATCGGGGCAAGTAATCGTACAGCCTCAGAAGATGATGCGAAGAAACGCAACCCGCTAGACTTTGCATTGTGGAAGAGCGCAAAACCAAATGAAATTAGCTGGAACTCTCCATGGGGCAAGGGACGCCCAGGATGGCATATTGAATGCTCGGTAATGGCGACAAAACACTTAGGAGATACGATTGATATTCACGGTGGTGGACAAGACTTAGCGTTCCCTCACCACGAAAATGAAATCGCGCAAAGTGAGTCAAAAACTGGCAAGAAATTTGCGAACTACTGGATGCATAATGCGTTTGTGACGATGGGCGAAGAGAAAATGAGTAAATCTCTTGGAAACTTCGTGCTTGTTCATGACTTAATCCAACAACTCGACCCACAAGTACTTCGTTTCTTCTTAGCAAGTGCGCACTATCGTCGTCCATTAAAATTTAGTGAAGCGGCTCTTCAAGAAGCTGCCGTGAACCTTGAAAAAGTACAAACAACCTTCAAGAATGCACGCTACCGCTTAGAAACAGCCGTGGATGCATTGCCAGAAGATGCAGAACGCTTAGCGAAAATTCGAAGCGATTGAAGCGGAATTCCAAAAAGAAATGGATGATGACTTCAATGCGGCAAACGGTATGACGGTGTTATATCAATGGTTGAAAGAATGGAATGTGTATTTAGAACAAGAAGTCGTTTCAAAAGCAGTACTCGAAGCGCTCCTTGAAAAAGCAACAGTTCTATTTGGAATCTTCGGTATCGTTGAAAAACAAGAAGCACTGCTCGACGATGCTATTCAAGCGTTAATCGATGAACGTCTTGAAGCGCGTAAAGCGAAAAACTTTGCTCGCAGTGACGAGATTCGTGATTTATTAAAAGAACAAGGGATTGTATTAGAAGACACTCCACAAGGAACAAGATGGAGAAGAGAAGCATGACAGAAAAAAACTGGAAGCTACTAAATGGATTGGCCTTAGCCTATATGGGTGACGGGATTTATGAAGTGTATGTCAGAAATCACGTGATGCAAAAAGGGTTAACAAAGCCAAATCAATTACATGCGACCGCAACAAAATTTGTTTCGGCAAAGGCACAAGCACGCTTGATGCAACAAATGTTGGAACAAGAAGACTTCTTAAATGAAGAAGAATTAGAAATTTACAAACGAGGACGCAATAGTAAGAGTCATACGGTGGCAAAAAATGCAGACGTAGGAACGTACCGTATTGCGACTGGTTTTGAAGCATTAATGGGGTACTTATATTTATCAGGCCAACAAGCCCGACTAGAAGAACTCATTAATTGGTGCTTACAACAAGTGGAAGGTGAACTGTAACATGGCACGAAATGAATATGCACCAAAGAAAAAATCAAGAAACGGAAATCGTTCAGACCGTGGGCGCCCAGAATGCGCAGAAAAGAGACAACGCCCCGCTCGTGAACACGTAGAACGTGCAGAAGTACAAGAAGTGGTGGACTTTGTGTTTGGACGCCATGCAGTGGTAGAAGCCTTGCAAACGCCGGACCGTGTCAACCGCGTCTTTATCCAAGAAGGAACTTCTGGACGAGATGCTGCAAAAGTCATTGAACTCGCGCGTGAAAAGGGCATTCAAGTTCAAACCGTTCCAAAGACGAAGATTGAAGACCTTGTCGGCAATGCCGTTCACCAAGGACTCGTGGCTTCGATTGCGGCGTATGAATATGCCGACTTAGAAGATGTCTTTAAGAAAGCCGAAGAAAAAGGCGAGGATCCATTTATCGTTATCTTAGATGGAGTGGAAGATCCGCATAACTTAGGAAGTATTTTACGAACAGCTGACGCAACAGGCGTTCACGGGATTATTATTCCAAAACGCAGATCGGCTTCATTGACAGCGACCGTTGCCAAAGCTTCGACGGGTGCTATCGAGCATGTGCCGGTTGTTCGCGTGACGAATTTAACGCAGACGATTGAACAATTGAAGGCGCGTGGTATTTGGGTGTTTGGAACCGACATGAATGGAACGGACTACCGCAAATGGAATACAAGTGGCCCTCTTGCGATTGTGATGGGGAACGAAGGAAAAGGTGTTTCTCGTATCGTGAAGGAAAGCGTGGACGAAATGGTGACGATTCCGATGGTGGGACATGTCCAAAGTCTGAACGCGAGCGTGGCGAGTGCCTTAATGATGTACGAAGTCTTCCGTAACCGTTCGTTATAGGAAACGGGGGATGCACATTGAAAAAGCAACTCTATATTATTGATGGCTACAATATGATTGGTGCTTGGCCGGAGCTTGTGGCATTGAAGAAGCAAGACGACTTAGAGAGCGCGAGGGATTTACTCATTCAACGGTGCTCGAATTTTCAGAAATTTGAAAATATCGAAGTCTGGATTGTCTTTGATGCGCAGTTTGTACCAGGCGTTACCCAGTCGTTTGACGAAGCCGAAGTGAAAGTGATTTTTACGGCTGAAGGGGAGACGGCAGATAGTTATATTGAGCGTACCGTATCAGGAATGAATATGCGTCTTGTTCAAGTATCTGTAGCAACCAGTGACTTAGCCGAACAGTGGCTCATTTTCCAGAAAGGAGCCCTGCGTAAATCAGCTAGAGATTTTTTTATAAGGAATTAGAAAGTAGTAGGGATAAACAAACGGAGATGGCACGAACTTTTCCATCATAAAGGAAGTACGCGACGAAATCCCTGGAGTGACGCACAAATGGCACTACTGAATCATTTGCGCTTTCAGCTTGGGAGGCAGTGCAAAAAAGGAAAAAAATAGTGAATTAGCGCATTTCAAATACGCAACTTCACACTTTCTTCATAAATTGTGGTGTGTGATTTCATATTAATGATGTACAATCTGTGAAGAAAACTTATAATAATTATAATTTAGCTATAAAAAAAGGAGTGTATGTCATGCATATCTTAATGATTGAAGATACAGAAGCAGTTTGCGAAATGATGGAGATGTTTTTTTGAAAACGAAGGTTGGAAGGCAAGCTTCTACCACGATGGTAAAGAAGGTCTTGATGCATTCTTAGAAAACCAAAACAAATGGGGCGTTGTCATCTTAGATGTCAACTTACCAAGCATGGACGGAATGCAAATTTGCCGTCAAATCCGTCAAGTGAACCAAAACGTTCCAATCGTAATGCTTACAGCACGCGATTCAGAAAGTGACCAAGTTATCGGTCTTGAAATTGGTGCCGATGACTATGTTGCAAAACCATTCAGTGCCGTAACAATCATGGCTCGTATTAAAGCATTATTACGTCGTACACAACGCGCTACTGTTGCAGACAACACATTTGCTTCAGAATTCGATGTTGAAACAGATCACGTGAAAATCAATACGAAAACACACGAAGCATTTATCGATGGCAAACAAATCGAAAACTTAACACCAAAAGAATTTGACTTATTAATGGTTATGGCGAAACACCAACGCCAAGTATTCACTCGTGAACACTTATTAACAAAAATCTGGGAAGATCCATTCTATGGTGACGAACGTACCGTTGACGCTCACATCAAGAAACTTCGCCAAAAAATCGAGGCTGTTGGTCCTCACGTAATTCATACGGTTTGGGGCGTAGGGTATAAATTTGACGATAGCGAGTTGTAATCCATGAAATACTTTTATCAGCAACTCTTCGGGTTCGTATCCGTTGTGCTGTTGACGATTGCTGCATGTGGAATTCTTTTCTACAACGTAATGAGTAATAATGTGTATACACAGCGGTCTCAGCAATTGCAGTCGTACGCCAAAGGATTAATTGCGACTGATATGAGCGATGCGGATATTTACAAGTTGGGGACCATTTTACGCGAGGAAAATGTCAGTATAGCGATGTTTGATGAAAACAACGAGATGACCTATCCTTCTAGAAGTTTAGATACAAACTCTGCACTGACAGAGGATGAATTAAACCACTTAAAAAATGGTGCTGCGATTAACTTGAAAGAAGTTCAAATGAACTTTACCGGAGAAGCCGTAGATAACTTAATCACGGTATACTATCCCATTATTAAAAATGGACAGTATAAAGGATATGTGGCTTTAGCCAGTCCGATGAGTCGTATTCAAACCGAAGTACGCGAACTTCGTAATTCGATGTTTATTGCGTTTGGCGCTGCGATTATCATTGGAATTATGATGAGTTTTGTTTTTGCAAACTATCAAACACGTCGGATTAACAAGTTGCGTAAGGCGACTCATAAGATTTCGGAAGGGGACTTCGATGTTAAACTTCCAGTTGAGAGTCGAGACGAGTTTGATGACTTAATGAAAGACTTTAACAACATGGCGCATTCGCTCCGCGAGTCTGAAAAAGAGGTTGAGCGACAAGAAAATGTCCGCCGCCAATTTATGATGGACGTGGCGCACGAAATGCGTACCCCATTGACAACCATGAATGGATTGCTCGATGGCTTGAAATACAATATGGTGCCAGAGTCTCGTCGTGGACGTTCACTGGAACTCATTTCTAGTGAAACACAACGATTGATCAGGCTCGTTAACGAAAACCTCGACTACGAGAAGATTCGTTCGAACCAGATTGTATTAGTGCAACATCGTTTTGCAGGGATTGGAGCCATCCAGACCGTTGTAGAACAAATTCGCGAACTAGCAAAAGTAAAAAATAATACTTTGCGCTATGAATGCGATAAAGACTTCAGCGTTTATGCCGACTATGACCGCTTTGTCCAAATCTTGGTGAACATTACAAAGAATGCGAACCAATTTACGGATAACGGGGAAATTCTAGTGAAGGCATGGAACGAAGGTAAAAAAAGCGATTGTCGAGATTTCAGATACGGGTATCGGAATTGACGAGAGCGAAATTAAAGAAATCTGGGAACGTTTCTACAAAGCAGACGTTTCAAGAAAGAGCACGAAGTACGGAGAAAGCGGCCTTGGCCTTGCGATTGTGAAGTCGCTGGTAGATAGTCACCGCGGTAAAATCTCTGTGAAAAGTGAAGTCGGCAAGGGAACAACCTTTAGAGTAGTATTCCCTGGCGAAAGTGAATTGTAATTTAAGGAGAACGAACAAGGAGGAAGGAAATGTATTTACTTGGCCCATTCTATCAATGGCTAGTCCAATTATTTGATGGGCGAGTGAATCACCTTCCACTTGTTCGTTTGTTTATTTTCAGTGTAGACCACGCAATTGTCCTGTTTATCGGATGGTTGATCGTTTGGTCTATTTATTTATTCTCACGGAAAAAAAGGGCGAAATCGTCTGGAAGTGGGAACTCTACCGAAATTTATTTATCTTCTATATTATATTGCTCGCGCAACTCACGATTTTCAGAAGCACGAACGAGACGTTTACGCTACAGATTGTCGCGCATCCGCTCTCGGATATTATGTGGGTGCCGTTTGTCGATAGTATTAAATTATTTATGCAAGGTTCGGTCTTTGCAGCGTATTATAATGTAGTAGGAAATATCGTGTGGTTTATGCCACTTGGATTTTTCTGCGGATTGCTCTATGGAAAAGAAAAAGGACACTCTCGTTCGCTTTGGTACGGGTTCTGGACCTCTTTTGCCATCGAGTTCTTTCAATTTATCTTTTACACAGGAGTCAGCCATATCGACGACATTCTCTGTAATGTTCTAGGAAGTTGGCTTGGATTCCTACTGTATCGTGCCATTATGAAATGGAGGGGAAAATAATCTATGGGAACAATCATCGTGAAACAAAAAGCAGCGGGATTGATTAAAAAAGGAAGTCCACTGATTAGTCAGATGGACCTTGCGCAAGAACTTCGCGCAGATGAAGGCGAAGTGGTGAAAGTGGTTGACCAACAACGTCATTTCTTAGGAATGGCCTATGTCGGGTTCCAAAATAAGGGAGTTGCGTGGGTGTATAGCCGCGAGGAAGACGAAGCGTTGGATGATGCGTTCTTTAGCGGCATCTTCAAGACGGCATTCGAGAATCGCCGCGCACTCATCCATTCGGAGGATACGACGACTTTCCGTCTCTTCAATGGGGAAGGCGACGGTTTTGGAGGCGTGACGATTGACTGGTATGACGGTTTTATCGTGGTCTCTTGGTATAGCGAGGGTGTCTATCATTACCGTGACCTGATTTTGACGCAGGCGCTTGCATTCGTTTGAAGGCGTCAAAGGAGTCTACGAAAAGATTCGTTTCAAGAATGAAGCGGACTTGCCAGAAAGCCAGTTTGTCGGCGGAGTAGAAGCGCCAGAACCATTAATCGTATTAGAGAATGGGGTCAAATACGCGACCTATATGAATGAAGGTTTGATGACGGGTATCTTCTTAGACCAACGCGAGGTGCGCGAAACGATTCGCCAGCGTTACAGTGCAGGACGTACCGTGTTGAATACCTTCAGTTATACCGGTGCCTTTTCTGTGGCTGCAGCGATGGGTGGCGCAACAAAAACAACTAGCGTGGACGTTGCCAACCGCAGTCTTGAAAAGACAAAAGAACAATTTGTAGTGAATGGAATCGACCCAGAAACCCAACAAATTTATGTCATGGACGTATTCGATTATTTCAAATACGCCGTGAAGAAACAGTTGAAGTTTGATACGGTCGTAGTCGATCCACCAAGTTTTGCCCGCACGAAGAAGAGAACTTTCTCTGTGGCAAAAGACTACGGCAAACTAGTAGCGCAAATCACTCCATTAGTGGCACCAAAAGGAACACTTGTGTTATCGACAAACGCAGCGAATGTGAGCGAATCTCAATTTCAACAAATGATTGAGAAAGGGCATCCGTGAAGCAGAAGGCAATCGCAAGTTCCGCATCGTCTTGAAAAAAGGCTTGCCAAGCGATTTTGCAGTCCCAGTAGCCACACCGCTAAGCGATTATCTCAAAGTTTTCTTTATTGAATTTAACAATTAGCACAACTGCCCGAAATTCACTTATAAGTGAATTTCGGGCAGCTTTCGTACGCACCTCACACTTCCTGCACAAACCCCGTCCTTATGCCATTTCCGCAGCACGGGAGGCCATTAGAGGCACCGACATGTCATTTTCATCTTTTGGCACAAATCCCATTGCAACGCGATTTTTAGCAGTTCACTTTTTTGCAAAAAAATCTCATTTTTCTACAAACCACGAAAATCTTGCGGATTTTATAACCACAGCATTGGGGAAGTGCAACCAATGTGAATTACTGACTCTAGGGGGAAACCCGTAGAGTCAGTTTGAAGCTTGGTAGGAATTGAGACGACAGGCTCAATCCGGTGCCCCTATGCAGTGGTTATAAAACAATCCGCAAGGATTGGAAGTGGTTTGTAAGACCAACGTAAGTTTTTTCTCAAAAAATAGTAGACTATAAAGATTGCATTGCAAATTAAGTTTTGATATAATACCAAAGTGCATGAAAATGCACATGTCGGAACACCGTGGGAGGAGAAATCTTCATCTCCATTAAACCACGCACGAAACAATCAAGGAGGTAATGTCTCGTGGCTAAAAAAGTTGTAAAACTAGTTAAATTACAAATTCCTGCAGGTAAAGCAACTCCAGCTCCACCAGTAGGTCCAGCTTTAGGTCAAGCACAAGTGAACATCATGGGATTCTGTAAAGAATTCAATGCTCGTACAGCTGACCAAGCAGGTTTAATCATTCCGGTTGTGATTTCAGTTTATGAAGACCGTTCATTCGACTTCATCTGTAAAACACCACCAGCAGCAGTATTATTAAAGAAAGCTGCTAAAGTAGAAAAAGGTTCAGGCGAACCAAACAAGAAAAAAGTTGCTACTGTAACTCGTGATCAAGTTAGAGAAATTGCTGAATTAAAAGCACCTGACTTAAATGCAGCAGACGTAGAAGCTGCTATGCGCATGGTCGAAGGTACAGCCCGTTCAATGGGATTTGTAGTAGAAGGCTAAAAACAAATGCAGCTTCCAAAAGTCCCTAGCACGAGTGTTTCACTCATGGACTTTGTGGGAGGTAAAACCGTTAAAACCACACAATAGGAGGAAATTATACAATGGCAAAGAAAAGCAAAAAATATTTAGAAGCCGCTAAAAAAATCGATTCTTCTAAAGCTTACTCAGTTGAAGAAGCAATCGCATTAGCAAAAGAAACAGATTTCGCTAAATTTGATGCATCTGTAGAAGTTGCATACCGTTTAGGTTTAGATCCAAAGAAAGCTGACCAACAATTACGTGGAGCAGTTGTGCTTCCAAACGGAACAGGTAAAACTCAACGCGTATTAGTATTCGCAAAAGGTGAAAAAGCTAAAGAAGCTGAAGCAGCTGGTGCAGACTACGTTGGGGACAGCGAATTAGCTCAAAAAATCCAAGGCGGATGGTTTGAGTTCGACGTTATCGTTGCAACACCTGACATGATGGGTGAAGTTGGTCGTTTAGGTCGTGTATTAGGACCTAAAGGATTAATGCCAAACCCTAAAACAGGTACTGTTACAATGGACGTAACTAAAGCTGTTGAAGAAATCAAAGCTGGTAAAGTTACTTACCGTGTTGACAAAGCTGGTAACATCCACGTTCCAATCGGTAAAGTTTCATTCTCAGATGAAAAATTAGTAGAAAACTTCAAACAATTCACGAAACATTATTACGTATCAAACCTGCTACAGTTAAAGGTCAATACGTACGTAACGTTGCTGTGACAACTACTTTCGGCCCTGGGGTTAAAGTAGACGTAGCTTCTCTATAATTTAAAATTGATGGAACCAGGCCTTGTGCTTGGTTCTTTTTTATTAGTGTTTTTTGTTGACAATGAAGAGTCAATCATGTAAACTAATAAAAGTTGAATGCGACCGAAGACAGTAGGGGGCACAAGCCTTAATATCCTACCGAGGGAGAACAAGTTGATCTTATTTCTCTATGTCTTTGTGGGTATAGAGTTTTTTTTATGCCCTACCTAAATTTCAGGAGGTGAAAAACGAAGATGAGTGAAGCAATCATTGCTAAAAAAGCGCAACTAGTTACAGAAGTTGCTGAACAGTTCAAAAACGCATCATCAGTTGTTGTTGTGGACTATTTAGGAATTACTGTAGAAGAAGCAACAAATCTACGTTCAGAATTACGTAAAGCAGGTGTACAATTTGCAGTTGTTAAAAACAGCATTTTATCACGTGCAGCTAAAGAAGCTGGTTTAGAAGGAATGGATGACATTTTCAAAGGACCATCAGCTGTAGCTTTCAGTAACGAAGATGTAGTAGCTCCTGCTAAAATCTTAGCTGACTTTGCTAAAAAAGTTGAAGCTTTAGAAATTAAAGCAGGTGTTGTTGAGGGTAAAGTTTCTTCAAAAGAAGAAATCGAAGCTCTTGCAAAATTACCAAGCCGCGAAGGGTTACTTTCAATGCTATTATCAGTATTACAAGCACCAGTTCGCAACACTGCATTGGCAATCAAAGCCGTTGCAGATCAAAAAGATGGCGCAGCAGCTTAATAAAGCTAGCTAGCTAACTTAAAAAAACACAAACAAAAATTTATTAAAACAACCAAAAAATGGAGGAAATTAAAAATGGCATTAAACATTGAACAAATCATTGCTGACATTAAAGAAGCAACTGTATTAGAATTAAAACGACTTAGTAAAAAGCTATCGAAGAAGAATTTGAGTAACAGCAGCAGCTCCTGTAGCTGTAGTAGCTGGTGGCG
>BNJS01001355.1_pt1 | contig 145580 bp, 157 predicted proteins | sample 8540461 | NCBI WGS metagenome assembly BNJS01 (sample SAMD00202454, study PRJDB9452) | human saliva metagenome | isolation source: human saliva | place: Japan | reverse complement strand
CTAATCTCAACCTGTTATATATTGTTATCTACTTATGCCCCTTATATAAATCATACATTAACCCTTTGTCAGGCTCATTTTATATTTTATACAAAAAGGGTTGTATAATATTTAGCGTTGATGAGAAAAAAATTCTCCCAACGCTAAATATTATACTAACCAAAATATCCCTTGCTGGATTGTCAATGTTTTCTAATTTGGAATAAATAGCTTTTTTCAATTTTCAACGTTCTTTGACATAGCATAGCTATCCTTTCCACAAATTTATAAACAAAAATATGAATTTTTCATACTTTAATTTATCTTAGTTAAACCGTCTCTCTCTCTGTGAGCTTTTTTTAGCAATATCACATCAAGAAAAGCTATAAACAATACAATCATGCTAGCAACAATTTTTTCATACCCCGAGGAATTAACTTCTCCCGAAATATAAAACATAGCATTGACACAATAAATATATGCAATATTTACTTGTGATATAAAAAAACTCCAATAAACGATAAAAATAAACGCTACTGCAACCGTAATCTGTATATTTTGACTAAAAATATAACATGATGCTAATAATAAACACTGATACAAAAATAACATACCATTCCATGTATTAAATATTTAATTAAATAGGAAAAATATAAAAGCTATTCCAATATTATTAATATTAGAAATTGATTCCAACATACACATTGATAAAAAAATGTTATCAAAAGCATACAATATTGTAAATATAAACAATACAAAGAGTTTACTTAACAATATATCCTTTTTTTGTTTATTGGAATAACCAACAAATTTTTTTCATGGTATTATTATGTTCTTCTAAAATGAATATTTCCATGCCTATCAATGAAATTACTGGTATGAAAAATATAATAACTACTTAGGGTTAAATCATTTTTTTAAAAAACCATCCAAGTTCATTTCCATAAGGAACTCCATTGTATGTCATATTTCCCATGAAATACAGTATTGCGAGCACTAATAATTAGAATAATTGCAACTACAAAAGGTAGTCTTTTTCTTTTTAATTTTTTTCAGCTCTAAAAAAATACCATTTCTTCACCTATTTTATAAATCTTGTCTCTTAAGTATATTAAGCGTTATCATCAAATATAAGACAAATACCAATACAACGTTAGCAATCATGAAATATATATTTTCATTGTTTTGAACCCCCTCAAAATTTCTATACCATATAATGTGGGGTGCGCTTGCTAATGGACTAACTCCTTGCAATATCTTCATTAAAAAGAATGAAGATATTATATATATGCTTCCTATAAGATTAGTAGCAGCGCTACTGCCTTTAGTGAATATTGTAATTATAGATATTGGTAAAATTGCTAATGCTATTAATAAAGAACTAAGTAAACACAATTCAAAAAATCTAAATACTAAGCCCGAACTGATACTAGATTGAAATCTACTAAAATGTCCTGCTAGAGTAATTACTATAAATACGGTCAACATATATATAAACGAAATACATAAAATGTACAGACATTTTGTAAAAAAATAATTTTCTTCTTGATACTGGAATCGTCCATAAATATTTTTATTGTATCACTTCTATATTCATTGGAAAAAAAGCAGTTGTTGTGAATGATAGTAATATCATAGGTAATATTAAATAATTCATATAGCTTAGTGAGAATTTATATAAATATGTGAAATTATCAAATAAACCTACAGTATTAACTGTGTAATATACAGTTAATGCCAAATATAAAATTACTAATAAACCTGATAAATAAACTGCCTTTGATCTTTTATTTTTTTCTTAAATTCAGACAACAATAAATTAACCAATCCCTTGCCCTCCAGTAACTTTTTTTAAAGTAATCTTCAAGAGAAGTTTTATCCTCTACTATACCTATTAAATCGATATTATTATTAACAAACACTTTATTAAGTTCTGTAGTACTTAATTGACTATTCTGTATCAAAAATCCCTTCACTAAACTCTAAAAATATTTTGTTCTTCTATTCCTATTTCAAACAATATCTTTTTAGCAATATCAACTTCTTTTACGAAAAACTCGAATATCACTATTTTTGTTTGTTTTTTTCCATTCCTTCATGTTTATTTCTTCAATCATCTTGCCAAAGTCAATAATACTTATGCGATCAGCTACATTCTCTAATTCAGATAATATATGGCTCGATATTAAAATACTTATTCCAGATTCTTTAAATTTTTTTTAAGAAGTTCTCTTACTTCAGCAATTCCTATTGGATCTAATCCATTTGTAGGTTCATCTAAAACTAATATTTCAGGATTATGCATTATTGCATTTGCAATAGCTAACCTTTGTTTCATCCCTAGCGAATATTTCGAAAATATTTTTTTGTCTTTATAAGGAAGGTTAACTAATTCTAATGCTTTTTTTACTGAATCTTGATCTAACCCTCTTAGTTTGGCAAAAATCTCTAAGTTTTCCGTACCTGTTAAATTAGAATAAAACCCAGGATTTTCTATTATACATCCAACCTTTTTTAAAACTTTTTTTTCCGAATTTACGCTCATATCTTTCCCTAAAATAGAAACTTTTCCACTTGTTGGATTAGCTAACCCTAATAGAATTTTCATTATTGTAGTTTTTCCAGCTCCATTTCTCCCCAGCAATCCATATATCTCACCTTTGTTTACAGAGAAGCTAACGCCGTCAACTACCTTTATTCCAGCATATTCTTTGATTAAACCATCTACACAAATTATATCTGACATTCCAACTTATATCCTCCATTTTACTGTTTATCGACTACAACAATTGCATCGATATTCTCCTAATTCATCTAAATCAAAAAGGTTGATTGTATAATCGAGTTGAACATTTAAATAAAAAAATCCATAGCTATACTTCTGTGGTAGAATGTAGGTGTCAAATCAACAATCAACCAAAGGAGTTATCACTATGGATCATGTATATTTTACCACAACTAAACACGAAAAAGGGAAACATCTTTCTTATGATGAACGAGTTTTGATTCAGATTCGCTTGAAAGATAGATGGTCAGCTAACAAAATCGCTAAAGAAATCGGCTGTGCTCCAAACACCGTTCGTAATGAGATACGCATAGGTACTGTCTCCTTATAGTGGCAATGTTAAGTGTCACAAGGCAAAGGTAGGACAGGCTACATACCAGCAGAATCGTCTTGCCTGCGGCAGACACCTTGATAACTTAGAAAAAGCAGCTTTCCTTGCCTATGTAGACTCACATATAGCGAGCATTTCAGTCAAGTGTTCAAGACAATCACGACAGACAATGGTTCTGAGTTTTCAAGGTTATCTGAACTTGAAGAATTAGCTGAGACGCTTATTTTCTATACACATCCATATACGTCATGCGAAAGGAACTAATGAACGTCATAATGGTATTATACGAAGATTTATACCAAAGGGTAAGCGTATCAGTGACTTTGATGTAGACTATATTGCTTATATAGAAATATGGTGTAACAGTTTGCCACGTAAAATACTAAATTATCGTACACCGGATGAAGTCTTCGAAGACGAGCTTGACCTTATATATCGACAGACAGCTTCGTGATATAGATTTTTAGTTATCAATGTTCAACTTATTATTGCAATTTACGTCTATTTTTCATACTATTTTATTTCCTCTTCTTTTTCATTATATCACTCTTAAAATAAAAAAACAATTATCAGTTGCACTTTTTTAAAATCTTTTTGTAGTGTTACAATTGATGTGAGACAAATAATATAAAAAAGAGAGAATATCCTGTATAATTGAAATAACCACAAATCAAAAACGAAAGGAACTTGTAAAGTGTAAAAATATAAATGAACAATTAGTGGAATATAATAATGTACAAATAAGAAAAAAATATGATACTGTATTCGTGGAGGTAAATGCACATGAATACAGTACTATTAACTCAACTAAAAATATTAAAAATGAGCGACATTAAACCAAATTTTTCAGAGCTTGCAAGGTTATATGAAATGGACCGAAGAACTATTAAAAAATACTATGAAGGATATGAAGGAAAACCTAAAAAAATAGATATAAAAACTAGTAAATTAGACAAATATAAAGAATTAATAGGTATCAAACTTGCAATTAAGGGGGTCAATGTCAGGTCTGTTTATGAATATTTAATATCTGAAATAGATTCTGACATTGGGACATACTCTAATTTCAATAAGTATGTTAAAAAAGAAGGTTTGAAACCAAGTAAAACTCCCAAAGGGTTCCCACGATATGAAACGTCACCTGGAATACAGGCTCAAGTTGATTGGAAAGAAGATATATCTATAAAAAACAAATTCGGAAAAATATTCACGTTTCACGTTTTTAGCTACAAGTTAGGTTATTCAAGATATCCAGTCTTCATTTACAAGTCAAGTCGTACAAGAGAAGATGTAATTGACTGCCTTATTGCATCTTTTAAAAATACTGGTGGCGTACCTAAGGAGATTCTTTTTGACAACATGTCGTCACTTGTAACTTTTAAAGATGGGCATGCAACAATTAGTCCTAAAATACAGGCTTTCGCCAAGGATTTTAACTTTAAAATCAAACGATGTAAGCCATATCATCCTTTCACTAAGGGTAAGGTTGAAGCTGCAAATAAATTCATTGCTTGGATACTACCATATGAAGGCGAGTTTGAAACAGAAAAAGACCTAATTGAAATATTATCTGGTATAAACAAGAAAGTATGCACTAGGATTTGCTATGAAACAGGACTTACACCAGTACTATTACTGCAAAAAGAAGCAGAGTACCTACAACCACTGCCTGATATAAATATCGTGGAATCCTATACAGCAAAAACTCGACGCACGACCGTCACAAAAGATTCCATGATTACCTATTTAGGTTGCAAATACTCTGTTCCACATCAATATATTGGTAAAACAGTTTGCCTATCTGTCACCAAAGATATGTTATACATATATTATAGCACAGATTTGATAAGCATGCACAGTATAAGTAACCGAAGGTTAAATTACAAAGAGGAACATTACAAGCAGCTACTCAAGTATTCTATCAAAAATGAAGATTCTATAGATGAGTTAGCTGAAACTAATTTAAGGCAGATGGATGAATTTCTTTAAGGAGGAAAAAAATATGTCATCACATCAAAAATTATTAAATGGACTAGAAGAGATTGGTATAATATGTATTCAAGATCATATTGATACCTATATAGATCTCGTAAACCAGGGGAAAAAAATCCTTTGGAGAGGCTCTTGAAGAGCTTGTTGAGATCGAGCGTGTCTACCGACAAGCGAAAAAGGGACAGTATTAATTTACATATTGCTAATTTCCCATTCCTAAAAAAACCATTGATGATTTTTGACTTCGGATTCCAAACCAGGAATCAATAAAAAAAGAAGTCTTAGAACTAAATAATCTAGGTTTTTTTGGAAAAAAATATGAAAATATAATATTTGTTGGTTCTAGTGGAGTAGGAAAGACTCATTTAGCTACATCTCTTGGTATTAGCTGTACGAAAGCGAGATACCAAACATACTTTTATATCCTTTTGAATCCTTAATCTCACAACTAAAAAAGGCCTTAAATGAGAATAAGCTTGAATCACGATTAAAGTTTTATGCCAAATACAAGGTTTTAATTATAGATGAAATTGGATATATGCCAATTGATAAAGATGCTGCTAACATGTTTTTTCAGCTAATCGCTAAAAGGTATGAAAAAAATACTACAATTGTGACAACAAATATGCCATTTTCCAAATGGGGTGAGTTCTTTGGTTCGTCGACTCTGGCCAATGCAGTTTTAGATAGACTTTTACACCATTCTAAAATTATATCAATAAAAGGCCCCTCATATCGTCTTAAAGACAAGAGATCCTTCATTGATGATAAGAGAGTTGATGGATAGTTGAGCCCAAATTGTACATTTTTATTTTCCATTTTTTGTACATTTTAATATTGATATTTACAAGGAACTCTCTCTATGAATACTATTATAGCACATAAACAAAGATATTTGCCTCACACTTCAGAAACAAAATACCATGCATTAAAAACATATAGAAGTGGATGCTCTATTAGGTTTGTATGTAGAAAATGCAAGATATCTAAAGCCTCTCTTATGCGTTGTAATAAGAAGTTTGATGGTGATAAAGACTCGTTAATAGATAAGTCTCACAGACCTCATTCTAAGCATCCTAAGGCTCATACTGATGATGAAATTAGACATATTAAAAACTATATCAGAAGAAACCCTAATATATCTATGATTGAATTATATGCTAAATTAAAGAAAAATAAGTCCTATAAGAGACATCCTTGTTCTCTTTTTAGACTTCTAAGAAAAATGGGATTCTTTAAAAATAAAAAAAATAAAGAGAAAAAATACGTACCTAAAAAGTATCATACCCCTGACAATATAGGTGAAAAATGGCAGCTTGATGTTGAATATGTACCTCAAAAATGTTATGTTGGAGATATGCCCGATAAGTTCTATCAATATATTATGATAGATGAGGCAAGCAGAGAACGATTTATATATCCATTTAAGGAGCAATCATCGTATTCAACTATTGAATTTGTTATTATGGCTATTAAACACTTTTAATATAAACCTAAAATAATACAAACTGACAATGGATTTGAGTTTACGCATTTTAGGAAAACTAAACGTACACATCCCTTTGATATATTCTGTGCTAATAATGGTATAGAGCACAAACTTATACGCCCCAGAACACCTAGACATAACGGTAAGGTAGAACGTAGTCATAGAAACGACAATGAACGATTTTACAGTAACTTAATCTTCTATTCATATGATGATTTGATTATACAAATGAAAAGATATTTATATAAGTCTAACAGATTGCCTATGCAGGTTTTAGGTTGGTTATCTCCTATTGAAATTAGGGAAATAATGGTTGGAGAATAATCTCCAACCATTATACCAAATTTCTATTATTTTCTCTATAAAAAAATGTCTCACATCATTTACAAACATACACTCTTTCATAAATCAATAAAGCATTTATAAGGTATTTATTTATTAATTGTAAATTGCAATATCAATTTGCGAATTTTTATTAAAATACTCACATCAATATATTCTTACTTATATATAATTCTTTCATCGATAGAAGCAAGGTCTTGACAACCAGTCAATACCATGGCTGCCTCTAGATCTGCCTTTAGCCTTGAAATATACATTTCAACACCTTGAGTCTGACCACCAAAGGAAGCAGTTATAAAAGGTCTGCCTATTAGACAGGCATCAGCACCCAAGGCCAACATCTTAAGGACATCAACACCAGTCCTGATACCTCCATCTACGAATACCTTTACCCTGCCATCTACTACCTTGGCAATTTCAGGAAGTACATCCGCAGTTCCAGGAGTATAGTCTTGGACTCTACCGCCATGGTTGGATACAACTATACCATAAACTCCGGCCTCAACTGCCATAAGGGCCTCATCTGGAGTCATTATACCCTTTAAGATAAAGGGAAGGTCCGTTGAATTTACAAGCTCTCTTATTTCATCTATATTCTTAGCAAATACAGGTGTACCATGTAGCTTAAGTGTAACTAGACCACAAGCATCTAGGTCAACACCAACAGCTATTGCACCTGCCTTTTCTGCCTTTTTAATCTTTTCTATTATATTTGCATTTTCCCATGGCTTGATAAATACAATACCAGCCCCATCGTACTTTTCCATCACCTCTAGGTTGTCTAGTAGTATCTGAGGTACTGCTGTATCTCCTACCATAGCATAGGTACCCATATTTTTACAGCCTTCTATTACAGGCTCAATATATTCCTTTTCAGTAACTAGGCCCCCCATATTAAGGATTGTACCCGTTATAGGTGCTGCCATCACAGGTAGGTCTAGCTTCTTTCCAAATAGGTCTATAGACATATCCGGTTCAGCCACCTTATGGATAACTCTCATATTAAGTTTAATCCTGTCTAGGGCTTCAACATTTTCTATAAAGGCCTTACCTGTGCCCTTACCACCCATACCTGGAACCTGGCCACGACAGGCAACACCATCACATACCCTACAGACCTTACATGATCCATTATACTTTTCTCTTGCCCTATCTAGCATTTCCTTGTATTCCATATCCATACCTCCATATACACATATATAGGTCAACCTTGAAGATTCTTCAAAAAGCTATTCCTATGTATCTTTGTTCTACCAAATTTTTCTAGACCCTGGTAGTGGTCCCTAGTGCCGTAGCCCTTATTCGAAGCAAATCCATAACCTGGATATTCCTTGTCATAATCTACCATCATCCTATCCCTAGTAACCTTGGCTACTATACTTGCTGCAGCAATTGATATAGACTTGGCATCCCCCTTTATAATAGGTAGCTGTGGAATATCTACTCCTGGTATCCTTACTGCATCATTTAAGAGACAATCTACATCCACTTCTAGCTTTTCTAAAGCCCTTTTCATGGCTATATAGGTTGCGTTTAAGATGTTGTGTTCATCTATTTCATTATTGTCTGCCATGCCTATGCCATAGTCTATCGCTTCGTTTATTATTGTATCGTATAGAGACTCCCTCTTTTCCTCTGACATCTTTTTAGAGTCATTTATACCTGGAATCCTGGCATTTGGCTTAAGGACTACAACTGCAGCCACTACTGGTCCAGCCAAGGGTCCCCTGCCAACCTCATCAAGTCCTGCTACAAATACTGCCCCATTTTTATAGCACTCATTTTCGTAGTAATTTAGGAGGTCTAACCTTTCTTCCTCTGCCTGAAGCCTGATTAGGGCCTTCTTCAGCTTGTCACATATGGCCTGGACAGACTTCCTCTCATCAGCTGAAAAAACCTCTATGAAATCTAGGTATTCCTCCTGGGTAATCCTGTCAGCCAGGTCCTTTATTTCCTTGGTCTTTAATTTATTTATTTGGCTTAGGTCTAAATCCTTTAGCATATAACCTCCCTATCTAATCCGTAATTGAAATTTACTGATTCATTACTTATCTTTATAAGTAGTCAACTATAGATACTATTTCACCATGCCTATAGTAAACCCTAGGCACACGCCTACTCATCATACACATAACCTCATGGGCTATTGAATCACAATCCCTTGCTACATCATCCACGGAAACTAGGTCATCACCAAAGACTAAGACATCATCATTTACCTTAACATCCATATCCATAGGCACCCTAACCATAGACTGGTCCATACATATCCTACCAACTATAGAGCACTTTACCCCATTGATATATACATATGGATTTCTCCTACCCCTCAAGAAGCCGTCCGCATAGCCGGCTGCTATACTTACTATTTTTTCCCTTACAGTGGTGAAGTAGATTCTACCATAGCTGATTGATGTACCAGCGTCTAGTATCTTGACATTGGAAACCTTAGCCTTAAAGGCCATAACTGGCTTAATATCTATAGAATAATTAACCTCATTTGATGGGTAGACACCGTACTGGATTATACCTGGCCTAACCATATCGTATTTTTCATCACAGTCCAGGATTTCTGCACTGTTAGAGCAGTGTATATAGTCAATCTCTACACCCATATCCTTTATTTTCAACCATCTCTGAAAACCTATGTGTCTGTAAATTTTCAAATTCCTTATTTCTAGCATCAGCAGTGGCAAAGTGGGTATACATGCCCTCTAGTATTATGCCCTCAAGCTGACTTATCTGCTTTATCTCATCAGCTACCTCATCAACCTTGTCATCAAGGACAACATAGCCTAGCCTAGACATGCCTGTATCTAATTTAATGTGGACCTTGGCCTTTATCCCAATTTCCCTTGCCACCTTGTCTATTTCCTGGGCTAATTCAAGGTCAAAGACAGTCATTGAAACGTCTTTCCTAATTGAGTCCTCTATGGTCAGTGGGTTGGTATAGCCTAGATTTAAGATAGGCTTAGTTATTCCATGGTCTCTTAGCTCTAGAGCCTCATTTAGCCTGGCAACTGCAAAAAAATCTGCGCCTAATTCTTCATAAAACCTGGCTATTTCAACTGCCCCATGTCCATAAGCATTTGACTTTATTACCATACACATCTTTGTGCCTTCAGGTATCTTATTCTTTATCCCCTTAAAGTTGTACTCCAAATTATCCAAATTTATTTCCAACCAATTTGAGGCCTTATTTACCAATTTTTTCATCTAATTCCTCCCATTCGATAACTTTTCAATCGGTGGATTTCTATAATATATTACCTATAGTAATTATATTTTTAATTTTTTTTCTAGTCAAGCACCGAGAATAATTTATCAAGCTAGATTGAAGGCATCTCTAATACTATTTTACCAATCTTACCTTCCCTAAACTCATTTAGGACCGTAGTTGCTATCCTAGTATAGTCAAGCTCCCTATTACCAAGTATAAAGCCCCCTCTTCCTACCAATGGCTTCCATAGTATCAATACCCTGTGGACCAATAGATTCTAGCTTATATCTCTCCATCAAAAGGTCTGGGGCAATCTCCATCAACTTCTCAATTAGCCTTAGGCCTAGAGTCTCAACATCTAGTATTTCATCCTTAATTGCCCTTGTAAAGGCAAGGTTTAAGGCTACTTCCTGGTCTTCAAACTTTGGCCAAAGTATACCTGGAGTATCTAAAAGCTCCATGTCACCCCTGATTTTAACCCACTGCTTGCCCTTGGTAACACCAGGCCTATCTCCAGTCTGAGTTGACCTTCTACCAGATAGTTTATTGATTAGGGATGACTTACCAACATTTGGTATACCAACTATCATAATCCTGATAGCCCTCTCTCTTCTTCCCTTTTCAGCCAGGCCTTCCATCATTGACCTAGTAACAGCCTTGCACTCACTGATTACCTTATTAACACCTGTGCCAGTCATTGCATTGATTGGGATGGCCTTTACACCTTCTTTGGCGAAATATGCCACCCAAGCATCTATGGCAGACTTTTCACACATATCCGCCTTGTTCAACAGGACTATCCTAGGCTTATCACCTACTAGCCTATCAATGTCAGGATTCTTGCTGCTAAGTGGTATTCTAGCATCTAGGAGTTCTATTACCACGTCTACTAGCTTTAAATTATTCTGTACTAGCTCCCTGGTTTTCTTCATGTGACCAGGATACCAGTTTATATTTAGGTTATCATCCCTCAAATATTCATCGTTATAGCTCATACTTCCTCCTTCCTATGACCATTTTGTCATAGCTGGGCTTGAGAAAGCCCTTTATTTCAATCCAAGGACCCCCTTGTTCTCAGACTCTTTACACTAAAAAAGGGCATCCTGAGACACCCTAATTTACTAATATACATACTTGTATATGCTAGATTATTTTCTTTTGCCTCTAGCTTCTTTGATCTTAGCAGCCTTACCAACTCTACCTCTGATATAGTTGATCTTAGCTCTTCTAACCTTACCAAATCTTGTAACTTCAATCTTTTCAATCTTTGGTGAATGAACTGGGAATGTTCTTTCTACACCTACACCGAAAGATATCTTTCTAACAGTGAAAGTTTCTCTGATTCCTCCGCCCTGTCTCTTAATAACAAGACCTTCGAAAACCTGGATTCTTTCTCTCTTACCTTCGACGATTTTAACGTGTACTTTAACTGTGTCCCCTGGTCCAAAATTAGGAACATCTGATTTTACCTGTGCGGCTTCAATAGCCTTAATTAATTCGTTCATTTCTTCCTCCTAATATCATAGACGTACATAAATACTTGACCTTTGTAAAAGAGGTACGCCCGTACTCAATAACCATTACATTATACCCTTAGATATTAGTATTGTCAATAGTTTAAATGACATTTATTGTATTTTTTAAGATTTTTTATCCCATAAATAGCATACGTGGTTGAAATATATATTTAACTAGTATTATCAGGTGGTTAATATTGAAAAATATTAGTAATTGTATTGACAAATACCAGTAATAAGTGTTACAATTACTAATAAATTTCTAAGGGAGGTAACCAAAATGAAAAAGAAACAATATAGACATTTCGACAAGCAAGTTAAATATGACAATTTTTTTGGTTACGTTTATTATTATAAGAGTTAGAGGGTCACATAGCAAATTCTAGTGGCTCTATTTTCAATGATAATAAAAGGAGCCCTAATACAAACTGATAATTAAGGCTTCTTACACAGGTGTAGGAAGCCTTTTATAATTTGCCCCACTTTTATTTTGTATTTATATAGTGTATAATATATGTGGACTTATTACAAAATTATATACTTATTTGATTTAGGAATATTATTTTTAGAAAGAGGTGTACTAATGGGAGTTTTTGAAGAACTACAAGCACGTGGCTTAATTGCCCAAATAACAAACGAAGAAGAAATTAAAAATCTAGTAAATACTGGTAAGGCTATATTCTATCTAGGCTTTGACCCTACTGCAGATTCACTACACGTTGGTCATTTCATGGCCCTAGCCTTAATGAGAAGACTACAGTTAGCCGGTAACAAGCCTGTTGTCCTAGTTGGTGGAGGTACTGGATATATAGGTGACCCATCAGGTCGTACAGATATGCGTACTATGATGACACCGGAAACTATCCAGCACAATTGTGACTGCTTCAAGGTCCAGATGTCTAAGTTTATAGACTTTAGCGATGACAAGGCTATTATGGTCAATAATGCAGATTGGTTACTTCAGCTTAACTATATAGAAATGTTAAGAGAGGTTGGTCCACATTTTTCTGTTAACAACATGCTAAGGGCTGAATGCTACAAGAACAGGATGGAAAAAGGACTATCATTCCTTGAATTTAACTACATGGTAATGCAGTCATATGACTTCTACCACCTATTTAGAGAATACGGATGTAACATACAGCTAGGTGGTAACGACCAGTGGTCTAACCTACTTGGCGGTACTGAATTAATCCGTAGAAAACTAGGACAAGACGCCCATGCAATGACAATTCCTCTACTTACAAAGGCAGACGGAACTAAGATGGGTAAAACTGCAGGTGGAGCTGTATGGCTTGACCCTAATAAGACTTCTCCATTTGACTTCTACCAGTACTGGAGAAATGTAGATGACGCTGATGTTATCAATTTCATCAAGAAGCTAACTTTCCTATCGCTTGAAGAAATCGAGCCGATGGAAGCCTGGGAGGGTGCCAAGTTAAACGAAGCAAAGGAACTACTTGCCTTTGAAATGACTAAACTAGTACACTCTGAAGAAGATGCCAAGAAGGCTCAGGAAGCATCTAAGGCCCTATTTGCTGGTGGTGCAGATGATTCTAATATGCCTACTACTGAAATAGACCCAACTAAGCTTACTGATGGTGTAATAAATGTTACTGACCTAATGCTAGAATGTGACCTAGTACCATCTAGGAGTGAGGTAAGAAGGCTTGTTCAGCAGGGAGGTCTTACGATTTCTGACAAGAAGGTTGATGACCTTAACCTTACAATCAGCCTAGATGACCTTAAGGAAGGTGTTATAATTAAGAAGGGTAAAAAGAAATTCCACAAGGCCCTTGTTAAATAGCCCCCTCTAGCAAGAAAAAGCTATACATAAATTAGATAAATCATGACCACCCGTCCAACGGGTGGTTTGCACAAGGGCTATAAGCCCAAGGGTTACCGGCCAGCGTCTAAAGGCGCTGGCTTTCACTCTGTTCAAGCTCGGCCTTTGACTCGTCGCCACCCTTTAAAGGGTATTTGTACTACTTGCCATCCCTAAAGGGATCTTCATATTCTTTGACACTTAATTTATCCATGGCTATATCATGTTTTTCCTGTTCTTGAATATACTTCTTTATAGTTGCTTCATTCAATCCAACCGTACTTACATAGTATCCTTCAGACCAAAAATGTCTATTTTCAAATTTATATTTTAAGTTTGCGTGTTTGTCAAATATCATTAGTGCACTTTTTTTCCTTTGAGATAATCCATAAATTGTGATACACTAATTTTTAGGTGGTATACTTACTAGCATATGTACATGGTCTGGCATAAGATGACCTTCTAGTATTTCTACACCTTTATACGAACATAATTGTCTCAGAATTTGGCCTATACTTTGTTTATACTGATTATATATTATTTTTCGCCTGTATTTTGGTGTAAACACTATATGATATTTGCACATCCATTTTGTGTGAGATAAGCTATTCGCTTTATTAGCCATAAAATCACCTTCCTATTCGTATTATTGAGCTTGAACAATTCAATTATACTACGGAATGGTGATTTTTTTTGTATAACATCTGTCGCGCACCCGCATAGCGGGTGGTTTATTGTTTCGCACGCTTTGCGAGCTCAACAGGGACACGTCCCTAACGAAAAAAGAAAGGCTATGCTCTAAATATAGGATTTTAAGCATAGCCTTTTTCATGTCTAATTAAGTTTTAATAAATTGTCTTTAGTGGGCAATTAGCATAAATATTAGGTGGGCAGATATACCTGCACAAAGACCACCAATTGTATGGGCAAGGATTGCCTTACCTGCTAGGTCTCTTGACTTTAAGGCATCCATCATACCTATATGAGTACTTAGGTAACCTGACCAGCACATACCCATTGCAGTAAATACAGCTATATCATTTGGAGCTATTGCCCCGTTTTTAATAAACTCTGGTACTAGTGAGATAGCAGCTCCAACTGCTCCTAGGGCTGTTATTGGGAATGCTATAGCCTCTGGTGACTTAAATCCAAATAGTGGTTCAAGTATAAAGCTTATCTTCTGTCCTATATATGGAAGCAACTTTACACCCTCATAGGCAGCACCTGTATATCCCTTTTCCCCTGGTCCAAAAGTTAGCATCATAACTAGGGTACAAACGATTAAAACGCCTGGTATAATAGCTACACCCATTTCAACACCGTTCTTACCACCTTCAAGCAATGAGTCCAGAACTCTCTGGAATAGGTTACCTTCTCTTACTAGCCTAAACTCTGCCTGACTATCCATGTCAGCCCCACTTAGACTTTCATCATATGGCTCCATGGCCTGGGCACCATAGTACTTTTTAGTCTGTCTTAACATTAGTCTAACACTTATAATAGAACCTATTATAGCTCCCACATTACCTATTAGAGCTGGTGCTATATATTCCTTACCCTGGGCTATCATAAATGTTGTAACTATAAGACCCATACCAAAGGCTGTACCTATGTTACAAAGGGCTGGTACCTGGTATTTCTTGAAATACTGTGTAAATGTCTTATCCTTAGCGAATGGTATAATTGCTGGGTTATCAGATAGGTATGTAGCAACAACACCTGTTATACTCGCACCTGGTAGACCCCAGATTGGCTTCATCAAAGGTGCAAATATCTTATTGATCAAGGCAATAGCCCCAAATTCTGATAGTAAACTACTGATAGCACCCGCTAGAACTGCCATTGCCATTATTAAAAATACTGTATTTAGTAGGAGGTCATGAGCTGTAGCCATCATTGTCTTAAACATTGGTCCTACACCCATCACACTACCTAACCAAGAAAATCCTCCAATAAATATCGTTAGAAAGACAAAGGTCTCTATACCTATCGCCTTAACTTTTTTTCTATTTTCCATATTAATCCGCCTTTCGAGTTCGTCTCTTTTTTTTATTATCTTCCCTGTGAGAGGCCTGGTACTTGTCCCATAAATCTGGCCTCCTATCCTTCGTTATCTTCTTAGACTCTTCTAGTCTCCACTTGTCTATGTTACCATGATTGCCTGACACTAAGACAGGTGGTACTTCCACCCCCCCTAAAGTCTCTGGGCCTAGTATACTGGGGATACTCAAGTAGATTATTCTCTAAGCTCTCATCCTCAAAGCTCTCATTCCTATTTAAAACACCTGGTATCAACCTAGATATGGCATCAATCATGGTCAGGGCGGGGAGCTCTCCTCCAGTAAGTACATAGTCACCGATTGATATTTCTTCAGTAACTATCATATCTATAACCCTCTGGTCTATGCCCTCATAGTGGCCACACAGAAAGATACAGTCATCAGAATGTGCAAAGTCCTTAGCCATTTCCTGGTTAAATATCCTACCCTTAGGTGAAAGATATATAACTCTAGGCTTGTCTAGACCGTAAGTCTCAACTATATGCTCATATGTGGAAATAATAGGCTGGGGAGTCATCACCATACCTGCCCCTCCTCCAAATGGATAGTCGTCTACCTTCTTATGCTTATTTTCCGAAAAATCTCGAATATTAAATAAATTAATCTCTAAAATTCCATTGTCTATTGCTTTTTTTATCATGCTTTCCCCTACGTATGCAGCAAATATATCTGGGAAAAGTGTCATCACGTGTATTCTCATTAGTCCAAAAGTCCCGGTATAGGCTTGATCTTCATCAACCTATTTTTTGTGTCAATATCCGGCACAATTTCGTATGTTGCAGGGATAAGGTACTCCTTAGAATCCTCTCCCTTAACCACATATACGTCATTTGCTGCATACTGCAGAACATCGACTAATTTTCCAATTTTTGACCCTCGATAGTCTCTACATCCATACCTATCATATCAGCTATAAAAAGTTCATCCTCATCCAATTGATATGACATTTCCCTATCGACAAATATAAACTTGCCAATCAGGGCCTGGACTGATTCGATAGTATCGTAGCCCTTAAGCTTAACAACTATAGAATTGTTGGATGCAGTTACAGCTCTTTCTACTAGGTACTTGTGTTCCCTATCATTAGCTATAAAAAAGTATTCAAGGTCCTTGAATCTATCTATCTTGTCTGTATGGGGGTATATTTTAATTTCTCCTTTTAAGCCCCTGGTAGTCACTATCTTACCTAGCTTAAAATATTCCAATTTATCAGTCACTTAATTACCTCCTGGCACTTCTGTTAATGCTTTCCTCTTAAATAAGCCTAGTCACTAAGATAAATATATTTTTTAGTAAAAAAGGATTAGGCAAGCCTAATCCTCTACTATTTCTAATGTTACATTTACTTTCTTCTTGTTGGATACTGATTTTAATACAGTTCTTATTGATTTAGCAATTCTCCCCTTCTTGCCGATTACCTTACCCATATCCGAGTCATCAACCTTTAGCTTAAGTAGGATCTCCTTGCCGTCCACAATTTCTTCGACTAGCACTTTATCAGGATTGTCAACAAGAGCTCTTGCTATTCCTTCTACTAGTTGTTTCATATTATCGTCTCCACCAAAAATTACTTAGATTCTTTAGCTGCTTCAAACTTTTCAATTATTCCGTTTGATACGAATAACTTCTTAACAACTTCAGTAGGCTGTGCACCTGTTACCAACCACTTGATTGCCTTTTCTTCGTCAATCTTAACCTGCTTTGGTTCTGTTAATGGGTTATAGTATCCTATTTCTTCAATAAATCTACCGTTTCTCGGCGATCTAGCATCTGCTACTATTACTCTGTAAAAAGGTCTCTTATGAGTTCCCATTCTTCTTAATCTTATCTTAACTGCCATTTCAAAATACCTCCAAAAATTTAATATTAATATAATTTATTCTAAACAATGAATATGCTAACCTAGAAAGGTAACTTAGGCATACCAGGGAAACCACCCTTTTTCATCTTGCCCATCATTCCACTTGACTGGAACATCTTCATCATTTTTTTCATTTCATTAAACTGCTTAATCAGTCTGTTCACATCCTGGACACTAGTACCACTACCTCTTGCTATCCTCTTCTTTCTAGAGGCATTTAGAATCTGTGGATTCCTTCTCTCCTCTAGGGTCATGGACTGGATAATAGCCTTAGTCCTATTTATTTCCTTGCCCTTGCTATCTAGATCACCTATCTGACCCTTTAGGTTACCCATACCAGGCACCAATTCCAAAAGCTTGTCTAGTGGTCCCAGGTTTTGAACCTGTTCCAACTGCATCAAGAAGTCTTCAAAGTCCATTTCATTCTTCTTTAGCTTCTGACCTAACTCCTTGGCCTTTTCCAAATCAAGGGCTGATTCAGCCTTCTCTATCAAGCTTAGTACATCACCCATACCAAGTATTCTAGAGGCCATCCTATCAGGATAGAAAGGTTCCAAGTTATCAAGCTTTTCTCCCATACCTATAAACTTGATAGGCTTTTGTGTTACAGCCCTTATTGATAAGGCTGCACCACCCCTGGTATCACCGTCTAGCTTAGTTAAAACTACCCCGTCAACACCAAGTATCTCATTAAAGCTCTCAGAAACATTTACAGCATCCTGACCCGTCATTGAGTCAACTACCAATAAAATTTCCTGAGGGTTTACCTGAGTTTTTATATCTTTTAACTCCTGCATCAAGACTTCATCAACATGTAGTCTACCTGCTGTATCTATAATAACCACATCATTTGAGTGGCTCTTAGCATGCTCAAGTGCCTTCTTGGCTATTTCCACCGGTGAAACCTGGTCTCCCATAGTAAATACTGGTAGGTCTAACTTCTCACCAACTACCTGAAGCTGCTTAATAGCTGCCGGCCTGTATACGTCACAGGCAACTAGTAGTGGTGACTTACCATCTTTTTTTCAGGTAACCACCCAGCTTACCAGAAGTTGTAGTCTTACCTGCACCCTGTAAACCAACCATCATTATAACAGTTGGTGGCTGTGATGAATATGTCAACTTGCTCTGTACATCCCCCATAAGGGCTGTAAGTTCTTCATTTACAATCTTTACCACCATCTGACCTGGTGTCAAGCTCTTCAATACCTCTTCACCTACACAACGCTCTTGTACAACCTTCACAAAGTCCTTTACAACCTTGAAGTTAACATCCGCCTCCAAAAGGGCCATCTTAACTTCCCTCATGGCTGTCTTAACGTCAGCCTCAGTCAGTTTTCCCTTAGACCTAAGTTTTCCAAATGCGTTTTGAAGTTTGTCTGATAATCCTTCAAATATCATTATATCAACTCCCTAATCTTGTCAATTAATTCTATAAGCTGACTTGATTCCTCAAGGTTACCACTTTTCTTGCCTAAGTTTTCTACCTTATCAGCTAGCTTGTTAATCTCTTCATCTATATTCTTGAACTTTTTTACCATGCCTAGCTTGGCCTCATAGTCTCTTAGAGACTTCTCCGACCTTTTCAAGGAATCAAATATGGACTGCCTGGATGTCCCTAGTATATTACTGATTTCTCCTAGTGAGTAGTCCTCTTCATAGTACATAGACAAGATATCCCTTTGCTTGTCTGTCAACAAGGGACCGTATTGACTATACAGTATTTCGATTTCTACCATCTTTTGAATATCCATACTGCCTCCTATCTGTAAAGGTCTTACACTTTACATAAGTAATATGATAAACCAAGGTTTATAAAAAGTCAAGCATTTTAAGAAAAAAGTGTAAAGTATTTTTACTTTACACTTTTTACGTCTTGAATTTCACCAACGTAAGCCATTTTATTCATTATTTTTAATTTAATACCGATAATGATCTCATTACCAAATCAATGTCCCTATTCTCCAACTCCTGAATAATGTGTAAGTATGTTTTTTGAGTCGTGTTCATACTAGAATGTCCTAAGCGTCTTGCAACACTAGCAATAGAAACTCCTGCAAACAAGAGTATTGATGCATGAGTATGCCTTAGCCCATGAATTGAAATTACAGGTACATTTGCTCTTTTGCAATATCTAGATAATATATCATTAACAGTCGAATTATAAACTTTTCCTTTTACAAATATTGGCTCCTCTTCTGATAAGCCTTTAATTAGTTCAGAAAATTGAATTACCATTTGCCAATCAATCTGAACTTTTCTAACTGATGACTTGTTCTTTGTCGGCATAAATCCTCCTTCACCCTTATAGTTCCATGTCTTACTTACAGAAATTGACTGATGTGCAAAGTCAAAATCCTTTGGTGTTAGGGCAAGTGCCTCTGAAAACCTTAAACCTGTCTTAGCAACAAGTAATATAAACCAATCCCAACTTATCTCAGAAGATAGGTTGAGTGTAGAAATAAGAGTATGTAATTCAAACTGGTTTAAGTATTTTATTTTCTTATTCTCGCTCGGAGTCTTGCCTTTAATTATGGCCTTCCTAGTTGGATCTCTGTCAATCAAGCCTTCATCAACAGCATCTAAAATGGCCCCCTTTAATTGGTGGTGAAAATCCATAGTAGTTTGTCGCTCATGAGTTATAGCATAGTCATTTAAAATCTGTTGGTATGAAATTCTGTTGAGTCCAGATAATTTCAAGTCTGGAGCAAGTTTTTTAAGCCATCTTTGAGTCATTTTATACTTATCTAAGGTTACATCCCTAATAGCGCCTTCCTTATATACAGAAATCCATTTTTCATAATAATCACAGAATAACTCTGTATTTTCTTCCTTATTTTTCATTTTTTCCTCCCATTTACAGAAAATGGCTCACGTTGACAAGGAAAATGCCCTATTATTTTTTTGAAATAACTAAAATGCCTGATATTACTAACTAGATATCAATACCACCCTTTAAAATAAACTCACGAATCAACTTGTCAGCCTTAATATTTGCTCTAGCTTTGCTTATTTCAACTCCCTCTTTCTTTTGGAAATAAGCCTTTACTTTATCTTTATCCTTGGTAGCTTTCAGGACTTCAAGTCTTCCAAACTCATCTATGGTACTTTCTGTCAATTTTAAGTCCATCATGGTCCTAAGCTTTTCTTCATCTAAACCTAGTACCTCTGCAAATCTATGGATTTGGTCATTCTTTGCCTTAAACTGATAGTCAGTTATGTAATCTCTAAAAGTTTTACCTTCTTTAAGGAATACATCACCTCTTTGTAGGTCATGTAGAAAAATATTGGCATATTTCTGTTCTTCTTGATTTAATGTTGCAAAAGTATTATGAAGGTCATTTAATGCATCTTCTTTAAATTCCTTCGATATCTCATCATTATGTAATACCTTTATATACTTTTCAAACCGGCTATTCATATAATCAGAATCTATTCTACCCGTATCAATTTCAGTAATATAACCTTCAAGATAAAATGGTACATCTTCCTTAATTGATTCAGAATCATTACGATGTATTTCTTTTATATCTCTGAACTAAAAATTAAATATTTTTGTTTCATCAAAATTTAGTGTAACAAGTTCTTTTTCACCATTTTTCTTTTTCAATTTCACATGAAGGATTTGACCACTTAAATCCCTGTATTTTTGCTGCCTCTGAGTGTTCATTTAGTGTTTTAAATAGAGAAGCAAACTTGGCAACAACCCTTTTATCATCTGGAAGCTTTGAAAAGTCCGCCCTATTTGCATTTTTGAATAATTCGTTTATATCAGCAAATAATACATTCATTTTTTCTATATTCTTGTGTATCTTATTTACAAAAAGCCCTATAGATTTATTTCCGGAATAAAGACTTACTGCTTGGTTTATATTTCTTTCCATTGTATGAGGTTTTCTATAATACCTAATCGTCCCAAATGGTTTATCTGGCCCAAATAGCCTATTAGTCCTTGAAAATGCCTGTATTAAGTTTTCATACTCCATCATCTTATCGATATACAAAGTATTCACCCACTTTGAATCAAAGCCAGTGAGCATTTGGTCTACAACTATTAAGAGGTCAAGCTGCTTATCAGGTTGCCTATCAATAGCCTTATAGTATTCTTTATGTGCTAATCTCAAAGCAAGGTCCTTTTTAAAGGCTGCATGTGTTCCTAGAGAAAAATTTTGTTCATATCTCTTATTATAATCATCTATAATTTCTACTAAACCATCTTGTTTATATTGTGCTTTGTCGCGTTCCTTTTCAGAAATACCCTTGGCATCAATATTAGGGTCAAAGAGGCATGTTGTCTTCAACCAAGGCAACTTTTCTTTAAATAAATGATAATATTCTATTGCCTCCGGTATACTGCTAGTTGCCAAAATAGCATGAAATTTTGACCCTCGGCTTAAATCAAACCACTTATCCGCTATATCCTCTATAACCTTGTTTCTATGCGCTGATATTGCATATTGTGAATTAGGTAGAAAGTCTTCAACTCCCTTGATATATTTACCGTCGTCACCAGTGTAGCCAGCCATTTTAATTTTTGAAGAATCCATATAGTCAAAATATATTTCTTTTTTTCTTTCATCAAAGTTTATATCTTCACGATCCTTGACTTTTGCCCTTTCCATTGCAACACTTCGACGTACATCACTATCTCTAAAGGTCATGACTTTATATATATCAAATCCAAGGACATTCTTATCCCTTATACCATCAGCAATACTATACCTATGAAGTTCGTCACCAAAGACAGAAATTGTTGTGCTCATTTTCTTTTCATTTTCATCCTGTATAGGTGTTCCAGTAAATCCAAAGAAAACAGACTTTGGAAATGTATTTTTAATAGTTTGAAGCATTTCTCCAAAAGTTGACCTATGTGCCTCATCCACTATAAATACAATACGTTTTTTATTGATTTTTTCTATATCATCAGCTTTAAGACCCTCTTCTTCGTCCTTTATCCTACTCATCTTTTGAATAGAAGTAACAATCAAGGTATCAAGGTAAGAATCACTCTTTAGTTTGGAAATAAGTGTATAAGTATTTTCAGTAGACTTTACACTAGACTCTTCATTACTTATCCCCTTAGATTCCCCAGCGAATCCACGGTACTCGCCCAAAGACTGGGTTCCTAGTTCAATTCTATCCATTAAAAATACAACTTTATCTGCTTCTTGTGAATCAGCGATAAGTTGGGCTGACTTAAAACTTGTCATTGTCTTACCAGAACCAGTTGTATGCCAAATAAAGCCACCACGCTGGTTGCTCTCATCCCACTTAATCTTTGCTACTTTATCTGAAATTGCATTTGCAGCATAATATTGGTAGCTACGCATTACCTTTAATATACCGTCTGATTCATCAGCAATTGTATAAAAACCAATCAATTGGTGGGCCATTGGTATAGATAGTAATGATGATGCTATTTCCTTCCAATCATTTATAGGTTCATTATTAAAATCTGCCCACTTAAAATAATAGTCTGAGTTAAACCTTCCATCTGGACCTGGATTAGCAAAATATCTAGTTTCATTAGGAGTCATAGCCACAAATACTTGAACAAGGGAAAATAAACCTGTAAATATCCCTTCTTTGAGTACTTTTCAATTTGATTACAGGCTTGACTGACCGGAACACCACTTTTCTTTAGTTCAATATGAATTACTGGCATACCATTAATTAAAAGCATTAAGTCTCCGCGACGGTCATTCAATATCTTAGTCTTACTTGGAAATACTGGCTGCTGAACAATCTGATACCTACTCTGACCAGCTGCTATTTCTCTTCTGTCATATATTTTTAAACTAATTTCTTTACCAAGGTGTTCTAAATCATCAGGGTTGTCCCTTTTTATGGATACAGTTTTTCCATTTATAAATTCGTTGAGTTTTATAGGTGTACGCAAGGAGTTAATCTGTTCTAATACCTGTTGTATTTCACCTTCAGTCAAGGGATAATTATTCAACCTATCGATACCACGATTATTATCGAACAGTATATTTGCCCAGTTTTGTAATAGCTCAGATTCTGTGGGATATTTTATAACATCCTTTTCCCATCCCTTGTTAGATAAGAGGTTTATTAACGTTTCCTCAAAGTCTGATTCGTATTTAAAGGTCATATTTTCTAACTCCTTCCGTTTTTTTGTTGTATTTTTTATAAAAAGTCCATTTTCCATTGATTGTTTGATTTGTTTTAGTAATTTTAGCTTACACTGATGAAGGGTGATAAGGTTGTTAATATGTGTTAAGTATTCTCCAATTTTCATTTGTTCCTCAATGTGTGGTATCGGTATATTCATTTCGAAAAATATGGCGTCCTTAATGGAAAATCTGTCCGACCTCGCACCGGAGTCTCCATTGAAATTCATAAATGAATGCCAATACCTACTCTTGAAAAAATGTTCAAGATAAGTTGTGTCAACATCATACGTCCTAAAAACCGTATAAAGCGGTGACATTACACCGACTCTGCCTAATTTGTTTCGATTTATCGGCCCCACAGGTGCAGTAGCTGATATTCGAGGGTTATAAACAAAGTCCTCACTTCTCACTATATAATAACCACCTAAACTACTCATATTAGCAATTTCGTGATCGAAAAAATCTCGTTGACTGATTATTCCAAACTCTGCTGAGTTGGTAAAGGTTTCAATGTATTGTAGTCAAATATTTTTCTCAGTAACTTTATCTGAAATTTTGTTTAACTTACGCTGTTCCCAAGTTAGTTTGAAATTTTCCTATATTTATTCGTTTTTTTATCAAAAAAATGAGTAAATATATCAATCAATAAAGTATAATTTTCAATATTTTTTTCCAATATTATGTTCAATAAATTCACTTTTTATATCATTTTTTTAGAATTTATATTGTGTATTTCAATTTACAACTATTATTTTTTTACTTACTTTGTATTTTTTTATTTATTCAATATTACATTATTCTATATTATTTTTGCCAAAAATAACCTTATGTATACTAAATAAACATCTTTTCAAGGCATGATTTTTTAATATTCTTCAACTTTTCAAGTTTTCGCTGATGAAGGGTAATAAGGTTGTTAAGCTTTTCAATAAACATAGCAATTTGCTTTTGCTCTTTAATTGATGGAACAGGAACGACAAGTTCAAAGTAATCTCCCAAATTGTAATTTGTCCTTCCGTCGCCAGTTGAAATTGCCACTGCCCATTTCTTATGTCTTTCAGTGTTCAAAAAAGTACAAAGATATGATGGGTCAATAATTGTCTTATTTGGTCGTGTCACAATAGTAGCAAAACCTATTGATTTATCTTCATTTTCGCTAATTACAGCCGAAGTTCCAACATCTCCAGTATGTACAGTTATTACATCTCCTATCTGATGCATACGGCTTTCATTTGCCATAGCGAAAGATTTTTCTAAGAATATCGGTTTTTCTCCAAATTCGAATTTACCATCTTTTATGTCTGAATTTCTTATTAGAATAGTTCCCTCATCTGTATAATGTGCAGTCATAGTTGTGACCAAACCAATATAGATTTTTCCAAGTTCAGTAACCTTACGCTGTTCCCAATCTTCCGTAAATCCAGAAAATCTTATATCCGGAACAATTTTACCATCACAAGGAAACATTTTTTCAAGCATAGACTTTTTAACATTAACCAATTTATCATACTTTCGCTGATGAAGGGTGATAAGGTTGTCGAGATTCCTAAAGCAATATGCGGTTTTATCTTGTTCAACCTTACTTGGTATCATAATTTCAAATTGAGAATATTCTTGAGCATTAACACCAGGCTGCCCGGAACGCATTGAAGTTACTTTAATAAACTTCTCATAATTATTTGTAAGCGTATTTTGATATACAAATTCTGGATTGTTTTCTTCTTTAATTCTTGCACGAATTAGGAATCCTGCATAATATACTAAACCGTCAGAAGCCTTATAAATATAGCTTTTTCCAACACTTGCTCCTGTTCTAGCAAATAAAATATCTCCCTCCGATAATTTGTAATTATCAACGACAGACAAATCTGTGTCTGGGGAAGTTAAATCATCTTGCTTAAACTCATGGTTCTCATCATCGATATCTGTTATTCGTATATATTTATTTTTGCCATCATATTCTTTAGCAGCTGCATTAAGTCCATATTCAAAAGAAGATGATAGCTCTCCCAACTTACGCTGTTCCCAATCTTCCGTAAATCCCTTAAAACGAATTGCAGGCTTTTTTCTATCTTTCATACTATTCACCCAACAAAAGTGCCTTGAATTCACTTAAGCCCTTCATATCATATTCATTACCTTCCAATTCATCTATCATTGAAGCCAACTTCTTTTCAGTCTCCTTGATTTCTTTTTCTAGTTCAAAATATGTTGTCTTATACTTTGACACTAGTGCTTGAATCTTAGAAACTAAGTTGTCTACAATTGTATCTGGTAACTTATTTATGCTTTCTAATAGGTTTCCAATCCATTTTTTATCAAGTAATTCACACACCATTGAATCTGTTAAATTTTCAATAGTCTCTTTTGTAAGCATGTGAAGTTTTGCTGTTTCACTTTTTATTTCTTTTTTCAAGTCTTTTTCTTCCTTTGATAGTCTTTCATACCTGTCTAACTTATCAATATAGGATTTTACTTCTTCTGTAGGCGCTTCTTTTTTTAGTTCCTTTAGTTTTTTAGTTACTTCCTTAGCAACAAAGGCATCATTATTATCATTTAATACCTGACCATCTTTTTCTTCTTCTGTCATATCTTCAATGATTTCTTCATATAGTGATGGTATTTCAGCTAATCTAGCCTCTTTTTCCCTCAGTTCTTTGTATTTATCTGATAGAAGTTCTTTTTGTACTAGTTCAAATGGTATAACACGACCAACCCATCCGTCTTGGATTTCTTGTTCCTTGCCATCTTTCTTTTTAGTTACTAAATTTGGATCAACTTTTTTTGTCGCAGCAAAGCCTTCTGTCTGTATTATTTCTAGGTCGACTGCTATCTTTCCCCATTCATCATCTAATATTTGATATGCCTCATACTTATCTATCAATGGTACTTGTTCTAAGCGTTTGAAAATATTTTCACTGATTACATTTTCAGACTTGCTAATTTCAACATGTTCCATTTTTTCTATCCACTCTTCTTTTAGGTATAGGTGAAAATCAGCAAAAGCATCTTTAAATGCGTTCTCAAAAGTTTTAATATCAGCGTGATTTTTAATTGTATTTTTTATATCTTCTGTAGCAAGTTCAACATAAGGTATATCACTATTAGTAAATAAGGCTGACTTTAGAGTTGGAAATGCCTTCCAATATTCTTCTAGACCATCTATTTCTGTCATCGGAATACCACCAAACATTGAAGCATATAGATCCCAAGTTTCGGCAGGTTCAGATGAATCTACATATCTTGGTATGTTCAAATTGTAGTCGTTACTCCTGATTTCTTCCCTCGATACAAGCCTAGAGAACTTATCAATACTTTTTCTATTCATTACTGCATCAACTATTCTCTTAATATCAGAAGCTCTTAACTTATTGTTTTTACCCTCTTTTATAAACCCTTTGGAAGCGTCAATTATTAGGGTGTCTGTATTTTCTCTTTTCTGTTTTAATACTATGATAATTGTAGGTATGCCTGTTCCAAAAAATATATTAGCTGGTAAACCTATTATGGTATCAATATGGTTATTTTCTATAAGGTTTTTACGTATTTGTCCTTCTTCTCCACCCCTGAATAAAACTCCATGTGGCAACACAATCGTCATTATTCCATCTGGTTTTATATGGAATAAGTCATGTAATAAAAAGGCGTAGTCAGCCTTTCCCTTTGGTGCTAAGCCAAAACGAGAGTATCTTGGATCATGTTCCTTATTTGAAGGATCCCAAGCTTGTGAATACGGAGGATTTGATACTACAGCATCTACATAAAGAGGATTATATGTATTTACTGGATCATTTTCATCAAAAAATGGCCAATCCTCCTCCAAAGTATCTCCATTTCTTGTGACAATATTATCTGGTTTGATACCTCTCATCACTAGGTTCATTCTAGTAAGGTTATATGTGTTTTCTTTCAATTCCTGGGCATAGTACTAATATTATTAGAATCAGGCATATACTTAGAAATACTATTACCTATATTTATTAACAAGGATCCTGAACCACTTGTAGGGTCATATATTTTTATTTCTTTTTCTCCTTTTAAGTGTTCTGCAACGATTTCCGACATCAAAACAGAAACCTCATGAGGAGTATAGAATTCACCAGCCTTTTTACCTGCATTTGCAGCAAACTGACTTATCAAATATTCATATATAAAACCAAGTACATCATAGTCTTGCTTTCCATCCATTGGAATATCTTTAATCAACTGTAATAATCCACTTATAGCCTTAGTCTGTGAATTTGAGCTATCTCCTAGCTTACTAAGACCCGTCTGTAAAGTGTCAAATACCTTATCAAAAACTTTTTTATGAGTTGGATAAATCAACCTATTAAAGGCGGACAAGGCATCTCTTACGTCTGATACATCAAAATCTCTCCCCTTAGAAATCCAAGTTGAAAACAAATTTTCATAGGAAATAAAGTATCCAATATTTCTCTGTACATATTCTAAAGTCTCAATTTCATCTTCTCTTAGATCTTTAATATCTGCATCATCAAAGTCATTTTCCTTTAAAAATTTGATTTCCTGGTCTGACAAATACTTGTAAAATATAAATCCTAGAATGTAGTCCTTATATTCATTTGCTTCAATCTTAGAACGCATTCTATTTGCTGACTCCCAAATTCTATTTGCAAGTTCCTGTTTGTTCATTGCTTTTCCCCTATTTTATCCTTTTTACATAAATTAACCTAAAAACATATTTATAAATTATATATACTATCCAAACATAGCATCAGTAAATGAGTCTGCATCAAAACTCTGCAAGTCTTCTGCCCTCTCACCGACACCTATCAGCTTGACTGGTACATCTACCTCAGACTTAACTGCTAGGACTACACCACCCTTGGCAGTACCGTCTAGCTTAGTCAAGACTATACCCGTTATATTGGCTACTTCCTTAAAGGTCTTGGCCTGGCTAACTGCATTCTGGCCTGTAGTAGCATCTACTACCAAAAGGACCTCCTTCTTGGCCTCTGGGTATTCCCTGTCTATTATCTTAAATATCTTGCCCAGCTCGTTCATTAGGTTGGCCTTGTTGTGGAGCCTACCTGCTGTATCGCATATCAGTAGGTCTACCTTCCTGGCCTGGGAAGCTTTGATGGCATCAAATACTACTGCTCCAGGGTCTGCTCCCTCATGGTGCTTGATAATATCTACATCTATCCTCTTGGCCCAAATATCCAACTGCTCAGTTGCTGCTGCCCTAAAAGTATCAGCAGCTGCCAACATAACTTTTTTACCATCTTTCTTGTATCTCTGGGCTAACTTACCAATTGTAGTAGTCTTACCTACACCATTCACACCAACCATTACTATTACTGCTGGTCCTGGATTGATATCAAGTTCGGAATTGCCTTCCTTTAGAATAGAGGCAACTATTTCCTTTAACAAATCCCTTACCTCTAGAGGGTCTTTTACTCCTCTTTCCTTAATCATATCCCTTAAACGGTCTATTATTTCCATAGTAGTTGTAACACCCACATCGGCAGTTATAAGGATTTCTTCTAGGTCTTCTAAAAGCTCTTCGTCTATCTTTGTGTAAGACTTTAAAAGGCTGTCTATCCTACCTGTTATATTGTCCTTAGTCTTTGATAGACCTGCTAGTAGCCTGGCAAAGATACCCATCTTTTCCTGGCCCTCTTCCGGGTCAGAATCCTGTCTATCATCACCATCTACTTCTTCTATTATTTCTTTCTCTATTGTTTCTTCTTCTCTAATTTCTTCTTCAGCCTGGACGTCAGCATCTTCAACATTTTCAATTTCTTCCTCTTTTTCAACTTGGGATTTTTCTTCCTCTATGTCTTCCTCTAGAGTGCCTTCGCTAAGATCTCGTTCCTGGGACCCTTCTTCCTTAACCTCTTCCTGTAAGACTACTTCATCTATTTCTTGATCCTGGGAAGCTTGATCACTGACTTCTTCCTGGATTTCTTCTTCATTAAGCCCTTCTTCCAAGTTTACTTCCTGGTCAGGGTTTTCATTTTTGTTTTCATTTTTCTTCCAAAATTTAAACATAAATCCTCCTATATATCTACTAGGAATTTTCCACCATTTCCTGGGCCTCTTTTAGCTTGATGCCTATTATTGATGAAACTCCCTTTTCCTGCATAGTTACACCATATATAAAGTCTGCAACCTCCATAGTTCCCCTCCTATGAGTAACTGCTATAAATTGGGTATCCTGACTTAGTTCCTTCAGGAAATCACCAAACCTATAGACATTTACATCGTCTAGTGGAGCCTCAATCTCGTCAAGTATACAGAAAGGTGTTGGCTTTGATATAAGGATTGCAAAGAGAATTGATATAGCCGTAAGGGCCTTTTCTCCACCAGATAGCAAGGAAAGATTCTTCATCTTTTTGCCTGGAGGCTGGGCTGTTATCTCTATATCACATGATAGGACATCATCCATATCTGTAATTCTTAGGTTGGCACTTCCACCACCAAATAACTTCTTGTATACCTCTACAAAATTCTTATTTATAATATCGAAGTTGGATAAGAATTCACTTTCCATACTTGCCACTAGGTCTGCTATTAGGGCGTTCAAGGAAACTATAGACTCTTCAAGGTCCTGCTTCTGCTCTGAATAGTATTCATACCTTTCCTTAACCTCTGCATATTCCTCTATGGCGTCTAGGTTTACATTACCTATTGACTTAATTTTCTTTCTTAGAGCCTCCATGTGCTTGAAGTCAATCACTAGACCCTCTTCCCTATATTCTAGGGCTTCCTGGTAGTCTATGTTATATCTTTCAAATATATTTGCCTGGAGGTTGTCCCTACTTGTTATAGACCTATCCAACTTAGATTCTAGCTTGTACTTTTCTTCCCTAAGTTCATTGAAGTCCCTATCTCTTGACCTTAGTTCAGCCTTTGCCTCATCTAATGATAGTCTAATATCGTCCCTATCAGCCTTCTTGTCTAAGATCCTCCTTGAGAAGTCTTCCTTAGTCTGGTTGAGAGTCTCTATCTGGCTTGTATAGGTTTCTATCAATAGGTCATAGTCATTGATTTCATTGTTATTTTCCTTTATCGACTCAAGTAGGCTTGCCAGATTTTCTTGGGACTTCTTCATACCACTTTCTATTCTTTCAACCTCTGCCAGGTTATTTTCAAATATCTGTTTAGCCCTAACTAGGTCTAGGTTCTTATCATTGAATAGCTTTAGGCAGATATCATGCTTTTCCTTGGCTTCATTTAGGCTGTCATTTAGGGCCTGAATCTGGTCAAGATTTCCCTGACCCTCTCTGTCCAAGGCTTCTAACTGGTCCTTACACTGGTCAAAGTCAGCCTGATTCTTTTCTATCTGCTTATCTATCCTAGCAATTTCTTCCCTGCTATTATCTAAGTCATGCCTTCTATCCCTAAGCTTTGCCTCTGCTAGCTTTATTTCTGTATTAGCTGATATTATTTTTTTTGCTAGGATCTCTTTTTCTTCCCTTATTTTTTCTAGCTTCCTTCCAGCCTGTCTTTTTCTAAGCCCAGTAGGTCAAATTCAGACTTACACTGGTTTATCTGGCCTTCAATTGACTCAATTTCCTGGCCTAACTCGTCAATAAGTCTCTTTCTAGACAAGATATTGCCACTAGTCTTAAGACTACCACCTGTCATTGACCCGCCTGGGTTAAGTATATCTCCATCTAATGTTACCAGCTTAAACCTATGGCCAGTTTCCTTTGCATAGGCTATGGCATCAGTCATATTGTCTATAAGGATAACCCTGCCCAATAGGCTTTCTACTACCTTCCTATAGGCCTCATCAAATTCTACTAGGTCACTACATAGGCCTAGGGGTATTACACCAGTATTAGTTGCTAGGGCTAACTTGTTAGACCTCATAGTGGTCTTAGGTAGGAAGGTTACCCTACCAAGGTTAGACTTCTTAAGGTATTCAATTGACCTCTTAGCTACACTTTCATCTTCAACCACCACATTTTGTATGGCAGCACCTAGGCTTGCTTCTATGGCCTTTTCATACTTGGCCGGCACCCTAATCAATTCACCCAGAGCTCCACAAATACCCTCAAGCGACTTGTTCTTTAGGATTTCTCTTACACCCTTGTTGAAGCCTTCATGGTGGTTTTCCATATCTATATATGTATTTCTCCTAGACTTGATACGGCCTAGATCCATATTTAGGTTCCTATCGTTTTTAGCTAGCTGGCCTATATTCTTTTCTAAGTCTCCTAGCTTAGCCTGAGCCTGGTCAAGGTCCTTGTCCAAGGCCTCCATCTTAGTTAAAAGGTCTCCAGCACCTGAATTTTTACCCTCAAGGTAGTCTTCAAGTTCTTTTATTTCCTCTTCCTGCAGGACTACTTTTTCTTCTAGACCTAGCCTACTTGACCTTAGATTGTCTAAGTTGGCCTGACTAGTAGCAAAGTTTGCAGATAGTTCCTGCTTCTTTCTAGTATATCTAGGGAAAGGGCCTTGTTAGACTCCATTTCTTCGTTTATTGCTTCTAGCTCAAGCTCAGCCTTCCTCTTTTCCTGGTAGGCCTTGTCTATTTCCTTCTGGGCCTCCTCAATCTCATAAGAGGTCTGGTATACCTTCTTATTGGCCTTGTCTAATTCAAGCCTATCCACCCTTATAGAAGCTTCAAGTCCTGATATTTCATTTTCCTTTATTGATATCTCTCTTAGCTGACTATTTATCTTTTCTTGGGAAATTTCTATTTCATACTTCTTACCTGCTAGTTCAGAGTTTATATCAACAAGGTTGGAATTTAACTCCTCTAGTAGGGCGTCACACTCATTTAGACTAGCATCTAATTCTTCTATCTGACCCTCTATACTAGACCTTTCAGAATCAGTCAGGTCTAATTCCTTTTCAAGACCTGCTAGCTTTTCAGACATATCCCTTATAAGGTCATCCATCTGGCTAGTCTGATCAATAAAGTCATTTAGCTCTAGCTTTTTCAATTCTTGACTTACCTCAAGGTACTTTTCAGCCTTCTTAGCCTGACGTTCTAATGGCTTTACCTGATTTTCGATTTCATAAAAGATGTCTTCTATCCTTGCTAGGTTGTCACTTGACTTCTTTAGTTTCTTTCAGCCTCATTTTTCTTGTACCTAAACTTGGATATACCACAGGCCTCGTCAAATATCTTTCTCCTGTTGGCAGGATTATTGCTAAGTATCTCTTCTACCTTACCCTGCTCGATTATAGAGTAGCCGTCCTTACCTATACCTGTATCCAGTAGGGTCTCTCTTACATCCTTAAGTCTACATGTCTTATTGTTTATATAAAATTCCGACTCACCACTCCTGTATACCCTTCTCTTTATGACTAGCTCTTCAGAGTCTATGTCAATTTCAGCCTGGGAATTATCTAGGGTAATGGCCACCTCACAATAGTTCATTTGATTTTTAGAGTCAGTTCCCAGGAAGATAACATCTTCCATCTTTTCTCCCCTCAGACTCTTGACACTTTGTTCTCCCAAAACCCACCTGATAGCATCTGAGATATTACTCTTACCACTACCATTTGGTCCTACTACCGCAGTTACACCCTTGTCAAAGTATATGTCTGTTTTTGTTGGGAAGGATTTAAATCCCTTTAATTCTAACTTTTTTAAATACACTATTACCTCCGACTAGTATAAACCATACCTTTTACCTAAAAACTTATACATCTCTTCAAAGCTAATTTCTGAGACTACCTTTGAGTCTATCTCTACTATAATCCCATCAAGTAGACCCTTCCTTAGACCAGTCTTGAACCTAGCCTTGTATTTTTCATTTATATATATCCTGTTAGACCTCTTATCACCTACTATGGTTGATATATTCTTATTATCCGAATAGACTACGAGGTCCTTAAATTCTCTATCAATTAGACTATCTAGATAGTCTCTTATCATCCTAGACTTTACCAACTCCCTAAAGGCTGGATGGTAGGGACCATCAACTACATCAATACCCAGCTGGATATCATCGGTTGCCTGAAGGCCTACCCTAATAACACCTATATCATTAGTGTGGTATATGACCATCAGCTTTTTTACTATGTCTACGCACTCATCAAGGCTAAATGGCCTGTAGTATCCACCCCTGTAGCTCTGTTCAAGACCAGTCTCCTTTATTATCAGAGTTGGATATATCCTTACAAAGTCTGGCCCTATCTTGGCGAATTCTTTGGCTGTCCTGATACACTTTTTCTCAGTATCTCCAGGTAGGCCAATCATCTGCTGAAGACCTAGCTTAAGTCCAACCTCCTTAATTAGGGCCCCACTTTCATAGACTATCTTGCTATTATGACCTCTTAGGCTTTCTACTAGTACCTCTTCATCCATAGATTGGACCCCTAGTTCTATTATAGTTGTCCCAAATGACTTTACTAGGTCTAGACCATCCCTATCTATGCAGTCGGGTCTGGTAGACATCCTTATATCACTGACTAGCCCCCTATCCTTATATTCCTTGGCCACACTCAAAAGTTCTACCTGCTTATCCCTGTCTATTGCTGTAAAGCTGCCCCCAAAAAAGGCAATTTCCACATCTACATCGGGCTTAATCGTGCTAGGCAGTCTTCTATAATTTCCCTAGCCTTATCACCAGTCATATCCGTTGATATACCTGTTATTTTCTTCTGGTTGCAAAATATACAATCATGAGGACATCCCTGGTGGGGTACAAATATGGGTATTATCTTTTTGACCCTCATCTATAGTTCTCCCATCTTAACTAGGGCATCCCTAGCAGCCTCTTTTTCTGCTTCCTTCTTGTTCTTTCCCTTGCCTATACCGATTGTATCCTGACCGCACTTGACCTGCATCTCAAATTCCTTGTTGTGGTCTGGTCCACTTTCTCCTACTAGTTTGTATGAAATCTTACCATTATTACCCTGTATGATTTCCTGTAGAATCGTCTTGTAGTCTCTGAAGATATTTCCATCAATATTTTTTGCTATTGTATCTCTTAGGTTTGATAGTATAAAGTCCCTTGCCTGGTCAAAACCACCATCCAAGTATATGGCAGCTATCACTGCCTCCGTAGCATCTGCTAGGATTGAGTCCCTATTACTGCCACCTGAAGCCTTTTCTCCCTTACCTAAAAATAGGTGGTCGCCCAGGTTTATTTTCCTAGCTACTGCACTAAGAGATTCTTCACAAACTACATTCGCTCTTAATCTTGTCAGCTTTCCTTCTGGTAGGTCATTTCTAGCCCTAAATAAGTAGTCACTTACCACCAAGCCTAAAACTGAGTCACCAAGAAATTCTAGTCTTTCATTGTAGTTGAATTCCTTGTGCTCATTGGCAAAAGAAGAATGTGTCAAGGCTGTCTGTATATAGGTCTTGTCCTTGAATTCATAGCCTATTTTTTCTTCAAAGGCCCTGATACTTTCTTTGATCACATCGTTAATTGATGCCATGATCACCCCTCCTTATAAAAATATAGCTATAGAATACCTGCTCTTTCAAACAGGTATTCTATAGCACTAAATTAATTTACTCTTGATAAATATTCACTTGTTCTTGTGTCTATCTTAACCTTGTCACCAACATTTATAAATAATGGTACCTGAATAACTGCACCAGTTTCTACTGTAGCAGCCTTTGTAACATTACTTGCTGTATCGCCCTTGATTCCTGGTTCTGTATCAACAACTTCTAGGTCAACAAAGTTAGGACCTTCAACCTGGAATGGAGCTCCCTGGTAAAATCTTATAGTAGCAACTTCATTTTCCTTCAAGAACTTGATAGCATCTTCTACCTGTTCGTAGTTCAAAGGAATCTGGTCATAAGTTTCTTCATCCATGAAGTAGTATAGCTCTCCATCATTGTATAGATACTGCATCTGCTTAGTTTCTATATTTGCCTTAGGGAACTTATCACTTGGGTTAAAAGCTTCTTCTCTAATTGCTCCTGTTATTAAATTTTTATACTTAGTTCTAACGAACGCAGCACCCTTACCTGGCTTAACGTGCTGGAAGTCAACTACTAGACATGGCTGACCATCTTTTTCAAACGTTACACCTTTTCTAAAATCACTAGCTGTTACCATTTTATATCCTCCAAAAATTGTAATTAATATGTTTATCTTAATAATTATATCATGGAATGGCTTGATTTGTCTAGTTCACTGAATCAACAATGGCCAAGAAGTAGTCATTAATTCCGTCTAACTTCTTAAGTGCTACCTGGTCTTCCTTGTCATGCGTTCCTATGTAAACCTTAATCTTTGGTTCCGTTCCTGACGGTCTTAGGGCTATCCAAGACCCATCCTCTAGGATGTACTTAAGCACATTCGACTTAGGGAAGCCCTCTACACCAGCTCCAAAGTCTAGAACCTCTGCCACCTTCACACCATCTACAGCATCCATCTTTGTAGACCTGAAATGTTCCATTATCCTCTTTATCTTGCCACTTCCCTCTATACCTTCTAGGTAGATAGAAGTAGTCTTTTCCCTGTAGTAACCATACTTTGCATATAGGTCCATTAGGCCTTCATATAGGGTCTTACCCTTACTCCTGTAGTATAGGGCCATTTCAGAGATCATAAGAGTGGCTACTACACCGTCCTTGTCCCTACACTGGTCACCTATCAAGTAACCATAGCTTTCTTCATAGCCCATTACAAATGTATGAGAGTGGTCTTTTTCGTACTGAGTCATCTTGTCCCCTAGGAACTTAAAACCAGTTAGTATACTCACAACATCTATGCCCATTGACTTGGCTATATCCGCTCCGAATTCTGATGTTACTACTGTCTTGATTATGCAGGCATTGTCAGCCAATCTTCCCTTTTCCTTAAGACCTGATATTGTATATTCTGCAAGTAGTCCACCAATCTGGTTACCAGTCAATAATACAACCTCACCAGCAGAATTCTTAACTGCAACACCAACCCTGTCACAATCTGGATCATTTGCGATAAGGATGTCTGCATCTTCCTTCTTTAGAAGCTCAATACCCCTTGTAAGGGCAACACTCTCCTCTGGGTTAGGAGTCAGAATACCAGCAAAGTTTGGATCTGGCATTTCTTCTTCTGGTACAACTAGGACATTCTTAAAACCACTATCTTTTAGGACCCTAAGAACTGGCACCCTACCAGTACCACAAAGAGGTGAATATACAACCTTGAATTCTCCTGCATATCTTTCTATGATATCTTTTCTAATTACATTGGCCTCAACTGCATCAATAAAATCATCATCTATTGATGGGCCTAGTAAGGTCATCCTAGCCTCATCTTCCTTCTTGAAGGCTGGAATTGTAGAAAGTCCTTTATAGTTTCTATTTCTGCCAAAACCTCGTCCGCCACATGAGGCATTATCTGGGCACCATTATCACCATAAACCTTATATCCGTTGTATTTTGGTGGATTATGGCTGGCTGTAATAACTATACCACCTATACAGTTTAGCTTTCTTACTGAATATGAAAGCATAGGTGTCGTTCTAAGATCATCAAAATAATAGACCCTCATACCAGCTGCAGCTATAGTTCTTGCTGCCTCAATACAGAATTCCCTAGACATATTTCTATTATCATGGGCTATTACTATACCTCTTTCAGCAGCCCCTTCTTCATTTTTCAAGAAATAGTTGGCCAAACCATAAGAAGTCCTTCTGACAGTATAGATATTCATCCTATTTCTACCAGCCTCTACAACTCCCCTAAGGCCCGCTGTACCAAACTCTAGATCACGATAAAACCTGTCTTCAATTTCCTTTTCATCGTCCTTTATGGCCAATAATTCCTTTTTTGTATCCTCATCAAAATAAGAAGATGTCGTCCATTCATTATATAATTTCTTGTAGTCCATAAGAATCTCCTTTCACCTATATAAGTTATCTCTATTATAACCTTTTTTTCAAAAAAATACACATGAAAATTTTTCAAAAAAATTATTTTTCTTCTTATATTATACAACCATATTATACAACCAATATATACAGCAAAAACCCACTCGAAATCGAGTGGGTTTGCTAAAAATTTTAGAAAGTAATTATTAACAATTTATTATAGGATGTATCGACTTATTTGTCTCTATGTCCGTCACCTTTTTTCTTCCTTACAGTTGCCTGTGCTGCTGCAAGTCTAGCAATTGGTACTCTAAATGGTGAACAAGATACATAGTCTAGACCCTGGTTGTAGCAGAATTCAACTGATGATGGTTCACCACCGTGTTCTCCACAAATACCTAGCTTAAGATTTGGCTTAGTTTCCCTGCCTAGCTTAACTGCCATTTCAACAAGTCTACCTATACCTCTCTGGTCTAGTACCTGGAATGGGTCCTTTTCTAATACACCCTTTTCTACATACTCTCCAAGGAACTTACCAGCGTCATCTCTTGAGTAACCGAAGCCCATCTGAGTAAGGTCATTTGTACCGAATGAGAAGAAGTCAGCTACTTCTGCTATTTCGTCAGCAGTTAAACAAGCTCTTGGTATTTCTATCATTGTACCTACTGTGTAGTCAAGCTTCATTCCAGCCTTTTCTAATTCAGCATCTACAGTTTCTTCTATTATTGGTCTTAACATCTTTAATTCGTTTACAGTACCGATTAATGGAACCATTATTTCTGGCTTAACATCCACGCCATCCTTCATAGCTAGTATAGCACCCTGTGCTATTGCTCTAGCCTGCATTTCACAGATTTCTGGGTATGTAACAGCTAGTCTACAACCCCTGTGACCAAGCATTGGGTTGAATTCATCTAGGTCAATAACTCTCTTCTTAAGTTCACTAGCTGATATTCCCATCTGGCTAGCCAATTCAGCTATAGCTCCATCTTCGTGAGGAAGGAATTCATGTAGTGGTGGGTCAAGAAGTCTAACATTACAAGGTCTTCCTTCCATAGCCTTGAATATACCGTGGAAGTCTTCTCTCTGGAATGGTAGTAGACTGTCAAGAGCCTTTACTCTGTCCTCTACATTATCAGCAAGTATCATCTTTCTTACTGCTGGAATTCTATCTTCTTCAAAGAACATGTGCTCAGTTCTACAAAGACCGATACCTTCAGCACCGAACTCTATAGCCTTCTTAGCATCTCTTGGATTATCTGCATTTGTTCTAACCATCATGTCTCTTATTTCGTCAACCCAAGACATGAATACACCGAAGCTTCCTCCAACTTCAACACTTGTCATTGGTATCTGGCCTAGGTATACACAACCTGAAGAACCATCTATTGACATATATTCGCCTTCCTTGATTACAAGGTCGCCTACTCTGATTTCTCTAGCAGCTTCATCAACTCTTAATTCACCACAACCTGCTACACAGCACTTACCCATACCTCTTGCAACAACTGCAGCATGAGAAGTCATACCTCCTCTTGCAGTTAGGATACCTTCTGCACTTACCATACCTTCTATATCTTCTGGAGATGTTTCCTGTCTAACTAGAAGTACCTTTTCTCCTGCCTTAGCCTGTACTACTGCATCTTCTGCATAGAAGTATACCTTACCTACAGCAGCACCTGGAGATGCTGGAAGACCCTTAGCTAACTGCTTAGCATCCTTTATAGCCTTTGCATCAAATGTTGGGTGTAGTAACTGGTCTAACTGGTTAGGCTCAATTCTCATGATAGCCTCTTCCTTGTCGATTACACCATCATTTACTAGGTCAACTACTATATTTATTGCAGCCTTAGCAGTTCTCTTACCATTTCTAGTCTGTAGTATGTATAGCTTACCATTTTCTATAGTGAATTCTATATCCTGCATATCCTTGTAATGAGCTTCAAGAGTATGAGTAATTTCTACGAACTGGTTGTACATTTCTGGCATTTCTTCCTTTAGTGTATCTATGCTCTGTGGAGTTCTGATACCAGCAACAACGTCTTCACCCTGGGCATTTATTAGATATTCACCAAATAATTTGTTTTCACCAGTAGATGGGTTTCTTGTGAAGGCAACACCTGTACCAGATGTCATACCCATGTTACCGAATACCATTGACTGGATGTTTACAGCTGTACCAAGGTTTCCTGGTATATCATTTAGCTTTCTATATACTATAGCTCTTGGGTTGTTCCAAGATCTGAATACTGCTTCTATAGCTAGCATTAACTGCTTCTTAGGATCCTGAGGGAAGTCTTCACCGATTTCAGCCTTGTAGATCTTCTTGAACTCTTCTACTATTGACTTTAGGTCTTCAGTTGTAAGGTCAAGGTCAGAACCATAGCCCTTTGCTTCCTTTACCTTGTCAAGAACGTTTTCAAACTTGTACTTAGGAACCTCCATAGCAACGTCTGAGAACATCTGTATAAATCTTCTATATGAGTCGTATGAGAATCTTTCGTTATTTGTTGCAGCTACTAGACCCTTAACACTTGTGTCATTAAGACCTAGGTTTAGGATTGTATCCATCATACCAGGCATTGAGAAAACAGCACCTGATCTTACAGATACAAGTAGTGGATTAGTTTCACATCCTAGAGTCTTGCCCTGTTCCTTTTCTAGCTGCTTTAACTTTTCGTCAATCTGGTCTAGAACTTCCTGAACGATCTTGTGGTCGTTGTCATAGTAGTCATTACATGCTTCTGTAGTTATAGTGAATCCCTGTGGTACAGGAAGACCTATATTAGTCATTTCTGCTAGATTGGCACCCTTACCACCTAGCAAGCCCCTCATTTCCTTGTTACCTTCGTCAAAACTGTAAACAAACTTCTTACTCATTTCTTCCTCCTAATGTTATACTTCGTAGTCTTTTAGAATGGCTACACCATTTTCTTTTAATAAATCTAAAATTATGCCGGCTGTTTCCTCTATAGCCTTGTTAGCCACATTTATCACAGGGCACTTTAAATTTCATAACCTTTTCTGAGTAGTCTAGCTCCTCAAGTATCCTTTCAAGCTTAGCATAGTTGGCTGTGCCAGATAGGCCCATTGACTTTAATCTTTCAACCCTTATAGTGTTTAACTTTTCAGGTGAGTTCGTTAGACCTATTATCCTCTTAGTTTCCACTTCAGCCAATTCCTTTGGAATAGGTACCTCTGGAACTAAAGGAACGTTTGCCACCTTCAGGTGCTTGTTGGCAAGATACATACTTAGCGGTGTCTTTGATGTTCTAGATATACCAACCAAGACTACATCCGCCTTTAGTAGGCCCCTAGGGTCCTTACCATCATCGTATTTAACAGCAAATTCTATGGCCTCTACCCTATTGAAGTAAGACTTGTCCATCTTTCTAATAATACCTGGTTCTCCAAGTGGCTCAACACCTGAAATTCTCTTCATCTTCCTCAATATATGACTTAATAGGTCCATATACTCTATATTTTCTCTTTCACAATATTCCTTAGCATATTCTGCCAGCTCAGGATTTACTAAGCTGTACATAACTAGGACCCTTTTTCCTTTTGCTTCTTCAAAGACTTCATTTAGCAAGTCCTTGTTGTTTATATAAGAAAATCTCTTAATATCCCAATTCTCATGGTTTGGAAACTGGTAGATACAGGCTTTGGCTATCGACCTAGCCGTCTCTCCCAGCGAATCTGATACAATATATATGATCGAATTGTTTTCCATATTACCTCCCATAAACTAGTGTCGACCTATTCAGTCAGCTCGACAAATAGTCTATTTATTATAGTTTTTGATATTTTACCCACAACCTTCATCTTTTGCTTATCATCGTCTTCGTACCTGATAACAGGTAGGCTGTCAACCTCTCTCTTCATCAATTTAGCAGCCGCCAAATTAATTGACTCGTCTTCTTCAACAGTCGCTATATTAGGCATTCTTGTCATTATCATACCCACAGGTAGCTTATTGACATCCGAACCCCCAACAGTAGCCTTCAACAAATCCTTCCTGGAAACCACGCCACACAAGTAGTCGTCCTCATCCAGTATGAAAACTCCACCAGAGTCTTCCAAAAAGATATTTACTATTACATCGTATACAGAGTCACTTTGTCTCGCAGTCAATGGTACACCCATAACTGAGGATACCTTTGTATTTTTCATGGATGTATTTTCATTAGAGAAGTTCCCCTCACCCACATAAAAATAGCCGACCTTTGGACGAGCATCTAGAATACCTGTCATTGTCAAGACAACCAAGTCAGACCTTAGTGTTGCCCTAGTTACTCTTAGCTTTTCTGCAATTTTTTCTCCTGTAATAGGTTCATTTTCCTTTACTATAGCAATAATCTTCAATTGCCTCTCATTCAGTTGGATAATAATCACCTACCTCATAACATACTTACCCTTTAAATATTGCGTCATATTATTGTTTAATATGATATACCATTTCTATATAGTATATTATAATACTTCATACTTAATTAGGCAAGACTTATTTTTCAATATTTATGAACCTCTTCTATTATCGTTTTATTATAAAACTAATTATGTCATTATAATAGAGATATAGCCCTTTAAAATCAATATTTCTTTATGGGTGAAAAATATAAAAAAATAGCTGTTCTTTGGACTCAACCAAAAAACAGCTAGAATTATATATAATATATACTATTTATTCTCCCTCTTTATCATCTTACTCATCAATAGGGCTCCGGATATGGCAACATTAAAGGATTCCGCCTTACCATACATAGGGATCTTGACTAATAGGTCGGAATTTTCTACCCAAAAGTCATTTATCCCATTTGCTTCATTACCAAGGACAAGGGCACACCTGTCTGCATAAGTAACCTCATCATAATAGTTATCCGTATCTAGGGAGCTTGACACTATTTGCAGGCCTGCCCCTTTTAAGATAGATAGTATAGCCTCCTGACTCTCCATTAGTAGGTCCATATAAAAACCTGACCCCATAGCCGACCTGACTACCTTGGGATTGTATACATCCACACATCCCTTAGTCATACAGATTAAGTCAAAGCCCATGGCATCGGCAGTCCTGATTATAGTCCCTACGTTACCTGGGTCCTGAAGTCTATCCAGAACTAGGACCCTCCTGTACCTGGTTGGGTCAAAGTCATCTATGGACAAGTCTTTCGTCTTGACCACTGCCATTATCCCCTGAGAATTTTCTGTATCACTAACCTGGTCATAAAGGTCTTTTGATAGGGTGTGAACCCTAAGGTCTTTAAGGTCCAGGTCAAATTCAGACCCCTCTCTTAAAATTACCATGTCGATGTCTGCCCCGTGTTCAAGGGCCAACTCTACAGTCCTAAGTCCCTCGGCTAAATACTTTTTCTCCTTATACCTCTTTTTAGAGGCTAGCAAAGATTTAATGGTTTTAAATTTTTCATTATCCTTACTCTTTATATAAGCCATACCAAACTTCCTATCTCTTTATATACGAATCACCGCTGATCAAAAGGGCAATCTCTTCTATTACCTTAGTCTGACCAGCTATTACTATGATATCTCCGTCCTCAAAGTTCTGACTAGGACTAGGGGGAACCTGAAAAGTATCTCCCCTCTTGATACCAACAACATTGATATTGTACTTGTCTCTTACCATCAAGTCAATTAAGTTGCTTCCTACCCATGACTTTGGAACAGTGACTTCAAATACTGAATGTGTATCATCCAACTGCATGAAATCCACAACATTCTCAAAGGTCAAGGACTTGGCTATCTTTATCCCCATATCAGACTCTGGAAAAACAACCCTATCAGCACCTATCCTTTTTAATACATCGGCCTGTAGACTGTCCTTGGCCCTACTTATAACTAGGGGGACACCTTCTTCCTTGGCTATTAGGGTAGCCATAATTGAAGCCCTCAGGTCTCCACCGATTGCAACTATAGCCACATCAAAGTTGTTTAAACCTATGCTTTTCATAGCCTGCGCATCTGTAACATTCAGTATGGCAGTATTTTCTACTTCATCGGATATCTGTTGAATTACATCTTCATCCATATCCACTACCATAACTTCTTGGCCTGATTCTGTAAGGGTCTTGGCTGTAGCTTCTCCAAACCTTCCCCCACCTATTACTATAAACTGCTTCATCTTATATCCTCCTAGCCAACTAATACCTTGGCTTCTGGGTATCTAACCCTCATCCTCTTGTTTTCGCTTATAAAGGCTGTAAATATAGTCAATGACCCTACTCTACCGGTAAACATCAAGACCATTATTATCACCTTGCCAACACTGTTTAAGTGATAGCTACCTGCCAGAGACAATCCTACTGTCGCCAAGGACGAAGATACTTCAAAGGAACAAGATAAGATATCAAAATGTTTTGGGTCCTGGGTTATACTCAAAAGATAAACACCCAAAACAGCTATGCTAATAGCAATCATAAATATTCCCAAGGCCTTCCTAAAGGTAAATACATTTATCCTCTTGTGTTGGACTGTTATTTCATTTTCATTTTTTATAAATGACTTTACTGCTATAAATAAAACTGCTGCTGTAGTTGTCTTTATACCACCACCAGTAGATGCTGGTGATGCACCTATAAACATCAGTATTATCATCACAAATAAAGTTGATTCTCTAAACTGGGTCAAGTCTATTGTAGCATAGCCAGCCGTTCTAGTAGTAACTGACTGGAAAAATGCCACCTGGAACTTTTCCCACAAGGTCATACCGTGTAAGGCATGGCCAACTTCCCCTAAGAATATCATCAAAAAACCACCCACAATTAGTATAGCCGTAGTCACCAAGGCCATCTTAGAATTTAGGCTTAGCTTTTTTAAATGTCTCTTATTTACAATATTAATTATGACAGGAAAACCAATACCACCTAGAATTATCAAAGCCGAAATAGTAAATACTATCAGTGGCCTGTTGTAGTAACTCACTATAGATGAGTATTCTCCTGAAATACTTCCCATCAGGTCAAAACCCGCATTACAAAAGGAAGATATTGATGTAAATATCGAGTAACCTATACCCTTTAAAAAGCCGAATTGTGGTATAAAGGCAAAGGACAATATTAAAGCACCCATACCCTCTATAACCATAGTATATTTCAGGACCCTTTTAATCAATTTAACACTACCTGACAATTCATCTTGATTCAAGGCTTCTTTTATCAGTATTCTTTGTCTCAAATTGATTTTTTTCCCGAAGATAAGGGCTACTAGTGTTCCAAGTGTCATAAAGCCTAGGCCACCAACCTGGATTAATAATATAATTACCACCTTACCAAATATAGACCAATGGATGCTGGTATCAACTACTACCAAACCTGTCACACATACAGCGGATGTTGCTGTAAACAGGGCATCAATAAAACTTGTACTAGTTCCATTGGCTGATGATAGGGGGCTGGTCAAAAGTACAGCACCCAGTAAAATCAAAAAAACAAAGCCTGCAACCATCATCTGCCCGGGCGATAAAATATGCAGGGGCGATGGATGTATCTTGCTATTTTTCCTCATTTCTGCCTCCATAAAACTCCCAGGTCAAGTAAAATTTCACAAATTTTAAGAACCCTATGGATCCCTAAAATTTATACACCAAGGTATTTGACCTATAAATTGGTTTTTCATCGCTATCCAATATTTCAAGGTATACTATCTTCTTACCCCTATAGTTAGGCGCTTTCAATAGTAAGGTTTTTATCATCTACAAAAGTATACCTGGGCTTCTTCTCCTCCTATGTATAACCTTGTGTTTCTGTTTATTCCCTGCCCTTTAATAAAGACCTTGCCATCCTTTTTCTCTACAGACTCAAGCTTCATATCCCTAGTACCTAACTGCATCTTATTATTTTTTTTATAGGCTTTTCTGACTCCTTTAGAAGTATCTCTTACCAAATAAAAATATCATACTGGACTAGCTTCATCTTTTCCTGGTAGTCAGACTTGTCCTTCAGGTAGGCATGTACCATATTCATAGGCCCATACTTAAGTCCAGCAAGTTCCATTACCATAGTAGATAGCTGGTAGGCCTGAAGATCATTCGGAATAGACATTTTCTTGATTCCCATATTATCTATCACTGCAAAAAAAGCGATGAAAAACTTGTCTACACCGGACATATTGCGTGTAATTATATTCAGGGCAGGTAGGTGGTCTCCGTACACAACCAGTACATAGTTCTTCTTCCTTGCATCTAGGCTGGCCTTTAGGTCCCCAATAAATTGGTCCATCTCATATACCTGGTTGGCATAGTAATTAATCTGGTTTTGGTCCTGTTTAGGTAATTTTGAATCCATTAGCTTGACCTTGTACTCCATGTCCATATTGCTGGTAGGATACTTGCTATGGCCCTGAGTAGATATGGTATAAATCATAGACTTAGACTTATTCTGGTCTAATTCACCCATTATATACCTAGTCAATATTTTGTCCTTTGGCCACCACATAGGAGTATATTCAACATCCGTCATTGATTCAAGACTGATAAACTTCTGATAACCGATATTTTCATAGCCTTCTCTCCTGTTATAGAAGCTGGAATTGAAGTTATGAATAGCCTCAGCCCTATATCCCTCTGACCTCATTTGGCTTGCTATAGATATTGATGGTCTTTTTGCCAAGAATGTCTGGTAGGGAATCTCACCCTGGTTTAAAAATTCAAAATTATTCCCTGACATGACCTCATACTCTGTCCTAGCCGTACCACCACCAGTAACCGGCACATTCATTAGGCCTGACGTGTACCTTTCCATCATCTTCCTTAGGTTTGGCATTGGGTCTATATTATAATTGCAATCTTTTAGCCTTGTAGGATCCATGAAGCCTTCCAGCTGGACAAAGATTACATCCGGCCTGTCATCCCCAGTCCTAATTAGCCTCTTGTCCTTTTTAGCTTCCTTATCCAAATCTGATCTGATAGCCTCTATAGTAGCCTGACTATATCCCTTTGGTTTTTTCCTTATAGACATAAAGGTCTCATCTGCAAAGGAGAAAACTAGACCATTGGTCTCATAAGACAATCCAGGGTCCCAGGCTATGGCAGTTACAATTTTAGCCGCCTTTAGCTGGGGAACAACTATAAAAAATACAGTTGCCACAAGCAAAAGGGCCACTAGGTCAAATTTATTCCTAATCCTATTTTCAGTCTTAAACCTCTTGAATATAAGAACTGAAAAAATTATAACCAGTAGTAAAAAGCAATCCCTGCCACCATAAATTTGACATCTAAAAAAACATTAGCAATATTTAGGGCCTCCTTGTATGATACAAGGTCATAAGGTGACAAGGGCATACCTCTCAAGCTATACAAAACAGAACTACTAATAGCCAGTATCAAGAGCACGCTACTGGCTATGTAATAGTAAAATACCTTCCTCTTTAAAAATATTGATACTCCAAGTATCATAAAAATTAAAAAGTAGTTTATAAAAAACTGGATTGGAAAATCTAAGGCGAAGTCTATAAATTTAATAAAACTTCGCCTGTTGATTGTCTCTATAAGGCCAAACAAAAACAATGAATATACAATTAAAACTATTAAATCTAATTTACCTTCATATTTCTGCTTGTTATATCTCATATTTTTACCTATTTGTCTCAGCCGCACACTTAGTTAGTACGCTCTGGCTGATTCCTCCCAAAGATACTAAAGATGTAGCACCTCTTAGTACTGACTTGTCACTTCTTTCGCTAACTAGTACTATTGGGGCATTATTTCTACCGGCTAGAGGCCCACCTGTCAAGGCGTCAACTAGCTTATAGCCATCACTTAGCATGTACTTAAATGGTGTTTCTCTGTAGAAGGTCCTTATAACCTGTGAGTTAGTTAAGTATCTACTAGTACCACTGACTCTTGTAGCACCTAGTGAGCTTACTAGTCTAGATGATATAGAATCAACACCACCTATAGCATAAACATTCTTTGTAGATTCTGCTATTGATCTCGATGTTTCACTTATACTAGTTCCGTTTGTAAGTAGGATTGGTTCACCATCTCTGGCTGCAACTGCAGATATACTCATAGCGTCTGCCTCACCCTTACTTCCGTTAGCTATAAATACCTTGCCAACTGATCCCTTTATATTTAGGATTTCATTAGCAACATTATTACTAGTCTCATACCTATTCTGGCCACCTATTCTCTTAACAGAAAATCCACCCTGACTCCTTAGCCTGTTTTCTATATCACTACTTATAGAGTTATCAGAACCAATAATATATACCCTCTTAGCTATTTCCATTCTTAGCTGAGTTTCATTAGGTATACTATCCCTGTGTACCAAAAGTATAGGTGCATTGATTACACCTGCTAAACCACTGGCACTTAAACCATCTGCCAACTTGTTCTTGTCGGCATTTACCAATATTACTGAATCATATAGGCCATACTCACCAGCAATACCACTGGCTGTTGCATACCTATCAGTTCCCCTAATCTGCTGTATTTCACTATATGACAGGGCATTGGCAGTTGCCAAGCTACAAGCCAACATAGTAAGTGACAATACTAGAGATCCAAGTCTCTTTTTAAGTTTCATATTTTAACCCCCCTATTTCTATTGATACGAAAAGACAGCCATAAAGGCTGTCTTCTACTTTTCGAATACTATCTTTCGCACTCTTGGTTAGCAACTGTACAAGAAGTCTTGCAAGCAGACTGGCAAGAAGTCTGGCATTCACCACATCCGCCCTTTGCTGCACTTTCCTTTAAAGTAGCCTTTGAAAGAGTTTTTACATGTTTTTTCTCCATGATAATCCCTCCAAAATATTTTTTCTTATCTCATTATACCATATACATGGCAAATTGAGTAGTATTTTTCACATACCTCTTGGTATTACTGTTCTAGCTTTTCTTCAACTTCAACAGCCTCTTCATCCTTAGCTGCCTTTTCAAAAACTCTTCCTATAGCCCATTTTTCAAATGGTACTTTAGTTCTATTTGGACCTAATTCAAGTATAATTCTATCCTCTTCAACCCTTGTTACCTTGGCAATTATACCACCAACTGTAATAACTGTGTCACCCTTTTCAATAGAATTTCTCATCTCATTAAGTTTCTTTTCCTTCTGCTTCTGTGGTCTTATTAGTATGAAATAGAATATTACAAAAATCAATATCCATATACCAATTCCCATAATCATCTGATTCTGTGGCATTTTATACCCTCCTTTTATTTAAATCATATATGTTATATTATAAACCATCTAGATATTATTTACCATAATATTTCAAAGAAGTCCTTTTTGTAGTCTAAAAGTCTATCCTCCTTGATGGCCTCTCTTACGTTTTCCATCATCTTTAATAGGAAGTGTAGGTTATGAATTGTAAGAAGCCTAGCCCCTAATATTTCATTACACTTTATCAAGTGTCTTAGGTAGGCCTTGGTGTAATTCTTACACGTATAGCAATCACATTCTGGATCTAGGTTTGTAAAGTCCTCAGCATAGGATGCATTTCTAACCACTACCTTGCCCTGGCTTGTCATGGCAGTGCCATTTCTAGCTATTCTAGTAGGTAAAACACAGTCAAACATGTCTATACCCCTTAAGACACCCTCTAGTAGGTCATCCGGTGATCCCACCCCCATCAGATATCTTGGCTTGTCCTCTGGTAGTAGGGGTACTGTGTAATCAAGGACCTCATACATCATATCCTTAGGTTCTCCAACACTTAGGCCCCCTATCGCATAGCCTGGTAGATCAATTGCTGTAATCTCCTTGGCAGACTGCTCTCTTAGCTCCTTGTACATACCACCTTGAACTATACCAAACAGGGCCTGCTTTTCAGGATACTTATGGGCTGCCTTACACCTCTCCAGCCACCTAGTTGTCCTTTCTAATGAATTTTTAACATACTGTCTATCCGCTGGGTAAGGTGCACATTCATCAAATGCCATAATTATATCAGACCCTAGGGCATTCTGAATCTCTGTTGCCTTCTCAGGTGATAGAAAGTGCTTTGACCCATCAAGGTGGGACCTAAACTCTACTCCCTCTTCCTTTATCTTCCTTAGTGGTCCAAGACTAAATACCTGGAAGCCACCACTATCTGTCAATATTGGCTTATCCCAATTCATAAACTTGTGTAGTCCACCGGCTCTTTCTATAAGGTCATGGCCTGGCCTCATATATAGGTGGTAGGTATTACTTAAAATTATCTGGGACCCTATTTCCTTTAATTCCTCTGGAGTCATGGCCTTTACTGTTGCCTGAGTTCCAACTGGCATGAAAATAGGGGTTTCTATTACACCATGAGGTGTATGGAGTCTACCCAATCTTGCACCAGTCTGCTTACAGGTTTTTATCAATTCATATTTAACTGCGTACATATATTTCCTTTCATAGTCTTACTATTTCAATAATTTTTACATGTCTTAGCTCTTACTCTTACATGTCTTTGAACTTACAATCCTACTTATTTTAGGAACATTGCGTCACCAAAGCTAAAGAACCTATATTTTTCCTCTACAGCTGTCCCATAGGCCCTTAATATATTATCCTTACTTGATAGGGCACTTACCAGCATTATCAGGGTCGATTCTGGTAGGTGGAAGTTGGTGATTAGGTTGTCACATACCTTGAACTTGTAGCCTGGATAAATAAATATATCTGTCCAGTCGCTCTTAGCTTCTAGGCTTCCATCCTCTTTTGCGGCAGACTCTATAGTTCTACAGCTAGTAGTACCCACACATATAATCCTCTTTGACTTGACTCTTGCCTCATTGATTATATCTGCTGCCTCTTGACTTATCATATAAAATTCCGAGTGCATCTTGTGCTTACCTACATCGTCAACCTTTACTGGTCTAAAGGTACCTAGCCCAACATGCAGGGTTACAAAGGCTGTTTTTACTCCCTTGGCCCTAATCTGGTCAAGTAGCTGGTCTGTAAATGTAGACCTGCTGTGGGTGCTGCAGCCGATCCATTATGCTTTGAATATACAGTCTGATACCTATCCTTATCCTCTAGCTTTTCTGTTATATATGGCGGAAGTGGCATATTACCTAGCTCGTCCAGAATTTCCTCAAATATACCATTATAGTCAAACTTGACCAACCTTGATCCATCTACAAGTATATCTACTACCTCGGCAAATAGCTTGCCTCCACCAAAGGAAAATTTTGCTCCTATTTTGGCTCTTTTACCTGGTTTTACAAGAGTCTCCCAACTATCATCCTCATTTCTTTTCAATAGTAAAAACTCGATCTTTCCACCAGTCCCAACCTTCTCACCTATTAGCCTGGCAGGGATTACCCTAGTATCATTTAAAACTAGGCAGTCCCCCTCTTCTAGATAATCTATAATATCCTTAAAAACCCTGTGCTCTATCTGGCCTGTCTTCTTATCAACAACCATCAACCTTGAGCTTGACCTATCCTCTATTGGAACCTGCGCAATCAGCTCTTCTGGTAGGTCGTATTTAAAATCACTGGTCTTCATATCTCACCTCAATTACTATTTCTTCTTTTCCTCATATGGTATACCCAAATGCTGGTAGGCCATTGGCATGGCTATTCTACCCCTAGGTGCTCTATTAATAAAGCCTAGCTGTAGTAGGTAGGGCTCATATACATCTTCAATAGTATTCCTATCCTCTCCTATAGATGCAGCAAGGGTATCTAGACCTACAGGCCCCCCATTAAACTTTTCTATTATTGTCATTAAAAGTTTCTTATCAACAAAATCTAGACCTAAGGAGTCCACTCCTAGTAACTCTAGGGCAGCCTGGGCCACCTGGTCTGTAATATGACCGTCCGCCTTGACCTGGGCAAAGTCCCTAACCCTCTTTAGTAATCTATTTGCTATTCTAGGTGTACCCCTAGACCTTCTTGCAATCTCAACTGCACCGTCATCCATAATCCCTGCATTTAATATGCCAGATGACCTTCGCACTATCTCAGCTAACTCATCTTCCTTATAGTAGTCTAGCTTACAAATAACACCAAACCTATCCCTAAGCGGATTTGTCAACATACCTGCCCTGGTTGTAGCCCCAATAAGGGTAAACTTAGGTAGGTCTAGCCTAATGCTCCTGGCAGACGGTCCCTTACCTATAATAATATCTAGACAAAAGTCCTCCATAGCTGGATATAGGACCTCTTCCACGCTCCTATTAATCCTGTGAATCTCATCTATAAACAGGACGTCATTTTCCTGTAAATTTGTTAAAATAGCAGCCAAATCTCCAGCCCTTTCTATGGCTGGGCCAGATGTAATCCTTAGGTTAACACCCATTTCATTCGCTATTATACTAGCAAGTGTTGTCTTACCAAGTCCAGGAGGTCCATAAAGTAATACATGGTCCAGAGACTCGCTCCTCGATTTTGCAGCATCTATAAATATCCTTAGCTGTTCCTTTGACTTCTCCTGTCCCAAATACTCATCTAGGGACTTGGGTCTTAAACTGTTTTCTATATCAAAATCTTCTTCCTTCATACTGGAAGTAATTATACGTTCTTCATCCATACCCTCTACCTCCTATTAGAATTTGAAGTTTGTCTTCAAAATATATTCTAGGGCCTTCTTAACTATATCCTCAACACCCATACCTGGCTGCTTGACAAAGTCTACAGCCACCTTCGATTCCTGACCGGTATAGCCTAGGGCAACTAGGGCATCAATAGCCTCTCCATCACTAGTAGTTGGTATCGACATAGCTGGTTTTCCTCCCAGGTCTTCCCCACTTATATTTAGCTTACCTAGCTTGTCCTTAAGCTCTAATACCATTCTCTCTGCAGTCTTCTTTCCAACCCCCGGAGCCTTTGATAGGGTCTTGGTATCAGAAGTCGAAATATATAGGTGGATCTGGGACGGTGTAGCAAAGGAAAGAATAGCCAGTCCTAGCTTTGTTCCTATCTTTGACACTGATGTTAATAGATTAAACATATCTAGCTCTTCTTTAGAATAAAAACCACAAAGGCTAATATCATCCTCCCTAACTATCATCTTTGTATACATCTTAGTCCTGTCACCTTCACTTAACTGGGACAGGGTATTGCTAGAAGCATTTAACTTATAGCCTATTTCATTGTTTTCAATTAGCACATAGTCAATTCCTATATCTTCAACTGTGCCCTTAATATATCCAATCATTTATACCACTCCTATTTTTAAAACCTACTCAATTCCTTACCCATCCTGTTAGAATGCGCATGACAGATAGCCACAGCCAGGGCATCAGCGACGTCATCTGGCTTTGGTATTTCCTTTAGACTCAAGAAAGAGGTCACCATTTTCTGCACCTGAGACTTGTCGGCCCTTCCGTAGCCACATACGCCCTGCTTTACCTGTAGGGGTGTATACTCATAAGTCGGCTTTGCATGATGCTGACAGGATAGGAGTATAACCCCCCTAGCCTGGGCTACTGTAATGGCCGTCTTAACATTTTTATTGAAGAAAAGTTCTTCTATACCAACTTCATCAATATCATACATATGAAAGAGCTGGTTCATACCCTTGTATATCCTCTCCAGCCTCTCCACAGTACTCATACCTGCTGGAGTTGTTATAGCCCCGTAGTCTATTGTCCTGAATTTGTTATTTTTATATTCAACCAAGCCATAGCCAATAATAGCCAGACCTGGGTCTATTCCCAAAATTATCATAATACCTTCCCTTTAGTTTATTTCTACCTATTATGCATTACATTTAATTTTAACACATATGAAAAGATATAACAATTTGATTTAGTACAATATTTTTTTTCTAGAAATTCTACACTTTTTTTCCTTTTTAAAATGTTATAATATAATTACTATTCCTAATCAATATATTAATCACTTGTCAATAATGTATAGTCGATGATTTTAATCCTTGTCTATAGTTCGTAGCCAATGATTTTAACCCTTATCAATATGTAAAAGTCAATGATATTATATAAATTTTTAACACTATAGGAGGCTACCATGGAAATTATTCAACTCAGTAACAGACTTGTAGAATACAGAAAAAGCAATAATATGACTATTAAAGAATTCTCTGAGCTGTCGGGAATTAGTACTGCTTTGCTTAGCCAATTGGAAAGAGGGGTTGGTAACCCTAGCCTAAGTGTCCTAAACGCTATATCTGAAACTATGAACACTAGTCTTTCCTCTTTATTTGAAGAGCCTGTTATTTTAGAAAACTTGGTTAGAAGGTCAGATGGCCTTTCAACTATTGTATATCCTTGTAGGGATAATTTGGAATTTCAGTTGCTTACAACTAGGACGGCTACACTAAATATAAACCTTGTGAGAATTGTATTTCATGCTCATTCAGAGACGTCTTACCAGCCCTTAGGAAAAAATATTTCTGACGATGTAATCCATATAGAAAAGGGCAGCCTTACCATCCAAACCGATGATGGTAAGTCCATCCTTTTAAAGAAGGGTGACACTATGAGGATACCACCTGACCTTAAGTATAAGTTTAAAAATATATCTGTCCACAATGTTGTAATGGTATTTGCTACAAATAAGCTTGAGGTCAGATAAGATACTAATTAAAATATAGATTTTAAGTTGCTTTTAAAATTGGACTAATAATAAAGACCCTAGCCTTTTAGTCATAATGACTTACCGCTTAGGGTCTTTCAATTACTTTTATACTTCTTTTAGGTCTCTCTTAATATCTTACGCTTTAAATTTCTTGAGCTTGTGCTAATTAAAATCAAGATAAAACTTATTTTACAACTTGAAATCTAAATAAAATATCATCGAGTTGTTTACCTCTGTGCTCTTATTTATCAAGTACTACTATCTCGATATTTCTTCTACCAAAGTTTCTCATATTAGTTGCTGAATTCATGAATATATCGATCATTGTACCCCTTATGATACCACCTGTATCGTTAGCTATAAATACCTTATCGTAATAAGGTACATAAACCTTTGAACCTAGTGGTATAACCCTTGGGTCTACCGCTATAGTACCCCATCTCGGTCTCTGTCCTGATGCAGTTGTAGTATCTCCTGTATAGGCACTTGCATTAGAGATATATTTCTTACCTGTACCTAGGTAGTTACCACTCTTGTCATAGTACTTAACCTTACCGTTAGAAGTTGAAGTTGTATAAGTGCTTGTCTTTGTCGCGGGCACTTCCCTACTATAACTTCCATCGTTGTTAAACTGATACGTCTTGCCATTTATGTTCTGAGTTCCTGTTACCATGTAACCTGAAGAATTAAAGTAGAACCACAAACCACTGATTCTATTCCATCCAATTAGGTTTTTTCCATCAGAACCTACATATACGTGTCTACCATTTTGTGTAGACCAGCCGCTTGTTGCTAGTATTGACTTAGCATCTGACATACTTCCACCAAATGCAAAAATTAATATAAAAGCCATACAGACTATCTTTCCCAATATTTTTTTCATAAATATCCTCCTTAGTATGGATAATAAAGCAAAAATCTCAACTTTATCTATCCCTTCTTTTTGAATAATTATATTCATTTTTGTCCTAGTGTATTAATTACACCGCTGTAACTTTTTGTATTATTTTTTTGTTACTTTAATACTTCCGACTTCTTTATTCTAATACAAAAAAATTACAAAAAAAGCAACCTTTTTTTAACCTTAAACCTAGTTGTAAATGCTGTACATGTTGAAATAACAGACTTATATAGAATAAATATAAAGTTACATTTTGTAACTTATTTTTTTGTAACTTTTTCTTGATTCCTTTATCTACCTTTTATTAATTAGATGTGTTTTTTTATGCATTAAAAACCTTCCTATATATATCGATCTTACTATTTGGAACCATATATTTTTACATCAGATACTTAATCTCCTTTCATGATAACTTTAAGGATATGAAATAAATTTATAAATACAAATTTTTAATCTATGGCTTTTATTTAGTCTTCTTATAATATATAATTAATTATAATGGATTTTTATCAAGATAAATAATAGTATTGGATTGGTGGTGTAATATGACTATAACAATAAATATCGACACAATTTTATTTCTTTTGGCCCTTCTTGGATGTGCAACCCTTATAGCACTTATACTACTTTTAAAAAAGCTTACAGCCTTCATAAGTAGTGTAGAGGCTCTCCTAGTTCAGAACTCTACAAATGTCGGTCTAGCAATATCCAAGATACCTGCTATCCTTGAAAATGTAGATTCTGTTACTGATAACGCTAAGGAGGTAAGTGAGGTTGCTGCAGATATCAGCAATGATATAAGCACGGCAAAGGAAACAGTAAAAAATGGTATAATTATGTCTGCCGGCTTGGCAGCAAAGGCAAAGGACCATTTTAAGAAGGACTAAAACTAAAGCTTATTTTTTAAGGACCCAGTATTGGGTCCTTTGCATCTTTAAGGATAGTTTTATTATAGGATATGAGTATGCATTGTGCTGGAAGATGAGTTCATATAAGGCATACCTCATTTAACGCATATAAAAAAGAGACGACCCAAACGGTTCGTCTCACATTTCTTAATTATGCTAGGTTTTCCTTTGCAACTGCAACTAGCTTTGCAAATCCTTCTGGATCAGCTATTGCTAATTCTGAAAGCATCTTTCTGTTAACTTCTACTCCGGCCTTCTTTAAACCATTCATGAACTTAGAATAAGACATGTCGTTCATTCTACATGCTGCATTTATTCTCTGTATCCATAGCTTTCTGAAGTCTCTCTTCTTCTGCTTTCTACCTATATAAGCATTCTTTAATGCCTTCATTACAAACTGATTTGAAGTCTTGAAAAGCTTACTTCTTGATCCCTGGTATCCCTTTGCAAGCTTCAATACCTTTTTATGTCTCTTATGGGCATTCATACCCTTCTTTACTCTTGCCATTTCTAATCCTCCTAAATACTAATCTTACTTGTATGGTAATAATTGTGCTATTCTCTTTGCATCGCCATCACTTACTAAAGTTGAATGTCTCAAGTTCATCTTAGTCTTAGGTGATTTCTTTGTAAGTATATGACTCTTATAAGCCTTCGCTCTCTTTAGCTTTCCGCTTCCTGTTCTCTTTAATCTCTTTGCTGCACCTCTGTGTGTTTTCATCTTTGGCATAACAAAATCCTCCTCTCAATATTTATCTATTTCTTTGGATCTATAATTGCAACCATATTATTTCCCTCGAACTTAGGGGCCTTATTTGGTTCTCCAAACTCACTCAACATGTCAATAAATTTTAACATTACTTCCTTACCAATGTCCTTGTGACCAAGCTCTCTTCCTCTGAACCTAAGCTCAACCTTAACCTTGTCACCCTTCTGTAAGAACTTAGCTGCCTGGTTTGCCTTAGTATTAAGGTCATGATCACCTATACCTGGTCTAAGTCTTACTTCCTTTACATTGATTACTTTTTGCTTTTTCTTTGCCTCTTTTTCCTTCCTAGCCTGCTCATACTTGTACTTACCGTAGTCCATAATCTTGCAAACTGGAGGCTTTGCATTAGGTGATATCATTGCAAGATCCAAATTCTTAGAACTTGCCAACTCCTTCGCTTCCTTAGAAGTAACTATACCTAACTGTTCTCCTGTTTCAGAAATCAATCTGACTTCCTTAACTCTTATTTCTTCATTGATAGCTATTTCTTTACTAATCTTAGAACACCTCAACTTTCTAAAAAATAAATCTCTCACTGAGAAATTCTCTGGTACGAAAAAAAGACGGATATAAAAATCCGTCATAAGTTCTAAAATAAAACAGCAAAATTAACTACTGATTAAACTTATATACAACCCTACTAGCCGTGCCGTAAGGTGAGAACGGATTCTACTTCTTTTCATTACTCAAATAGTATAATACAAAAATCCGTCCCTGTCAATCATTTTTATAAATTAAGCTGAAATTATTTCATATCCATCTTCAGTGACCAAAATCTGGTGCTCCCACTGGGCTGATAGGCTTCCATCCTTTGTATATGAAGTCCATCCATTCTTCTTATCTACGTAGACCTGTGGCTTACCAATATTGATCATAGGCTCTATTGTAAATACCATACCAGGCACCATTAACATACCTGTATCCCTTCTTCCTACATGAGACACAAATGGTTCCTCATGGAATTCATTTCCTATACCGTGACCACCAAACATAGTTACTACAGAATAGCCTCTAGACTCGGCATACTCCTGTATAGCTGCCCCTATATCTCCTATATGCCCCCAAGGCTTGACCTGGTCTAGACCAGCATTTAGGCACTCCTTAGTCACCTCTACTAGATTTTTAGCCTCTTCACTTACCTGACCAACCATGTACATCCTAGATGCATCTGAGAAATAACCATCCTTTATAGTCGATACGTCCACATTGATTATGTCTCCATCCTTAAGGATTATATCCTCTGAAGGTATCCCATGGCATACCTCATTATTAATAGAGGTACAACAGCTCTTTGGGAATCCCTCATAGTTCAAAGGAGCTGGTATTGCATCATGCTCTATAGTATAGTTGTGAACTAGCTTGTTTATGTCCTCAGTAGACATACCTGCAACAATCTTTCCCTCTAGGTAATCAAGAACCCCTGTATTTACCTTAGCGCTCTCCTTTATTGCCTCTATCTCTCTAGGTGTCTTTATATTAAATCTATCAGGCACTATATGGCCCTTCATAGCATATTCTTTTATCTTGTCATCAAAATCCATGTGGCATTTCTTGTACTTTTGTCCACTACCACACCAACACTTGTCATTTCTATCCATGTTTATCCTCTCCCTTATATATTATTTATTGACCAGTAGCTTGTCTGACCAACCTGAATCTTTCATATATATTATACCAAATAAACCGGAATATTATAGACCTTTTTAAAATTATTTGCTAAAGGTCTATTTATGATAATAGTTTTTAAAAGATAATTAAAATTGTATGGGTTCAAAGTATATTTTTTTATCATATGACGCCTAATAGTTGACTTTATAAGCCTTAAATTGATAGAATTGTATTTGTAATTATATTTTAATACTTAAAGGAGGATTTATGAAATAAGAATCTAGCAAAGCTGACACAGTCTGCAATACTTGCCGCTCTTTGCTTTGTAACATTTACTTACCTACAGATTAAGATACCTGTTCCAGGAGGCGACGCAACATCAATTCACTTTGGCAATGTCTTTCTTGTACTTGCTGCCCTACTTATAGGCGGTGTGTACGGTGGACTTGCTGGAGCTATCGGTATGACAATTGCTGACATAATGGATCCGGTTTATATACTAGTAGCGCCTAAGACTTTTGTACTTAAGCTGTGCATAGGCCTTATTGTTGGCCTATTTGCCCACAAGATTGGTAGAATTAACCATACTAACGATCCACAAAAAGTATTTAGGTATGCCCTATCAGGATCAATAATAGGTATGGCATTTAATGTATTTGCAGACCCAATTGTAGGATACTTTTATAAGATATATGTATTAGGTCAACCAGCTGATGTTGCTAGCGTTCTAGCAAAGTTTAGTGCAGGAGCAACATTCTTCAATGCTATAACTACAGTTGTAATAGCTATGCTTCTATACACTGCTCTTAGACCAATACTAATAAAGGCCAACCTTTTGGTTGACTACGACTTGAATGCAGACAGGTAGTTTTGCATGTTAAATTAGCACATTAGAATACCTTAATAAACCTATTAAACAAAATAGAGAAGGAAGACTATCATTAGGCTTCCTTCTCTATTTTTTATGCAAAAGGGTATGACCCCTTTTTAATATAGCAATTCTAAAATTATAATTTTAATGTCACATTTTTATGTCACATTACTTATACCATACCGCATATCTGATATTATATCTTAAATACAAAACCAATAATACCCGCCAAGACTATTAAAAAAATATTGGATGGATATTTTTTTCTTGTAGTACTGCAATAAAAAAATATAAGTCCTGCTAAAAGCCAAGGCTGGCCACCTAAAAATACCCCATTATAGATCCCTTTATTGGCCATATCCAATAGGGAGATCTGAATAACACTAAAAGGCGACCGCCAAAAATCAAACCACTTGAGGCCGGTCTTAGTCCATAGAAAACACTTTGTACGGTCTGTGATTCCTTAAACTTGTCCAGGATCCTATAGACTATTATTATGATAATTAGGGATGGCAGGACCAAAGATACCGGACCTATAATTGCTCCTAAGACTCCAAACTGTTTAAAACCAACGTATGTAGCCATATTTATACCAGTTGGACCAGGCGTACTCTGGGCTATAGCAACCATATTACCAACATCTACTGCTGTATACCAACCTGTCTTCTTACCAATCTCATATAGAAATGGTAGGGTTGCAAGGCCACCCCCTACAGCAAATAAGCCTGTAGTGAAGAAATAGTAGACTAACTTAAAAAAATTCCTGGCACCTAGTCCACCTTCTTTTCTTAGCTTAAAAAACTGGATAATAAATCCCAATACACCTGCTAGAATCACTAGTATAAAGGGTGAAACTACACTCATTATTGCTACAATAGCTACTAGGATAAATATGATAGCTGTCGGTATATCAATCACAGACTTTTTGGCCATATTATATACTGCATTTAATATAAGAACACATACACATGCCCTGATACCATTAAAGGCGTGAACTACTGCTGGTAGGCTGGCAAAATTTGTCAAAAAGGCTGCTATTATCGCTATAATTACAATCGATGGGAATATAACACCTAGGGTTGCCGCGATAGCACCCACTAGTCCACCTATCTTGTAGCCAACAAAGGTTGCTGTATTTACAGCTATTACACCTGGTGTCACCTGGCTAATAGCAAAATAATCTAAAATTTCGTTATCACTTGCCCAGCCATGTCTTTCAACTACTTCCTTCTTTATCATAGGTAACATGGCATAGCCTCCCCCAAAGGTAAAGCTACCAATCTTTGCAAAGGCTATAAACAAATCAATTACTAACTTCATTGTTCCCTCCATAATATTAATTATATAGGGCTGACTGAGTCCTATTAGTCTTCCTTAACCTCTTCGAACATCCACCTACTAGCTGCACACTTTGGACATACCCAGTCATCTGGAAGGTCTTCAAAAGGAATACCTGGCGCAATACCATATTCAGGAACACCCTTTTCAGGATCATACACAAAGCCACATGGCCTGCACTTATACTTCTTCAAATTATTTTCTCCACTCATAACAATAACCTCCATATCTAATAAACTTACATACAAATATATAAGGGATTATATAGGCACACATTTTACTAATCAATCAATTGTCCATATACCCTACCTATATTATAGTACATAATTTTAAAAAGTGGAACAAAACCTAGGGTCTTATTCCACTTCAAATTATATTTAATAATACTTGTTCAAAAGCTAGTAGTTATCCTAAGCTATAGACCTAGGAAGAATCTACCCATAGCATCCGCAGCAATTATAGCACTACATACCTTGTCTTCATCAACCTCAAAAGGCATATTATGAATTGTCTCACCCTCTGCACATGCAAGTCTAGCTACCTCTAATAGCCTATCCTTATTTATTTCCTTAACACCCAATTCTTCTAGTGTAACAGGTAGACCCATATCTATACAGAAATTGTATATTTCCTCTAGTTCCTCAGTTGGGGCATTTTCCAATACAAGCTGAGTTAGTGTACCAAAGGCTACCTTTCACCATGGTACATATGGTGACATTCCTCAAGTGCTGTCAAACCATTGTGGATGGCATGGGCACCTGCCAAACCAGCAGACTCAAAGCCTAGCCCACTTAATAGGGTATTCGCTTCAACTATCTTTTCAACTGCCTCTGTGCATACACCTGCTTCTAGGGCAATCTTGGCCTTCAAGCCCTCTTCTAAAAGTGTATCAAGACATAGCTTAGCTAAAGCTATAGCAGCCTCTGTTGTCTTGCCTCCTGCACAAGAAATAGCTCCACTAGCCTTACATGCTCTAGCTTCAAAATATGTAGCTAAGGCATCTCCTATACCTGCAACAGTTAACCTAACTGGAGACTTTGATATAACCTCAGTATCCATCATAACAATATCTGGATTCTTTGGTAAGAATAGATACTGGTCGAAAACACCATCTTCAGTATATAAAACTGATAGGGCACTACATGGTGCATCAGTTGATGCTATTGTTGGACATACAACTACTGGCTTGCCTGTATAGTAGGCAACTGCCTTGGCTGTATCAGCAACCTTACCACCACCAACACCGACAATAATATCACAATCATCATCCTTTACATACCTGTCAATGATTCTATCAACCTCAACCTTTGAACATTCTCTATTAAAATAGCAAACCTCCATGCTAGCTTCAGAAGACTTAAAGCCTTCTTCTATGCCTGGTCCCACCCTCTTGTAGCCTGATTCAGTTATAAGGATAAGGGCCTTATTACCTAGATTTTCAACATACTGGCCAAGCCTATTTAGCTCTCCTGGTCCCTGGATATACTTGCTTGGACTAATTAATATTTTTGCCATAATAACTCCTCCTAAACTATTAATTTCCTTCATATTAGCACAAAAAACCTAAGTAAACAAGCTTTTTTGTTAAATTTTTAATATTTAATTTAGATAGTAAGATGACATAAAAAAAGGACTGGTACCTAGACCTCATGGTCCAAATACTAGCCCTTATTAAATATTTTGATTAATTGTTTGTATAATTATCAAAGTATCCCTGTACAAGTACTATTGGTGTACCCTTGTCACCTGAACCACTTGTAAGGTCACATAATGAACCAATTAGGTCTGTAAGTCTTCTTGGTGTAGTACCTTCAGACTCCATCTTCCCTACCAAGGAAGCATCCTTAGTCTTTATTCTTTCAGATATAGCTTCCTTAAGAGCTTCACCTGATAAATCATTGAAGTCATTGTCTGCTAGATACTTTAGCTTCAATTCATTAGGTGTACCCTCTAGTCCCTTAGTATAGGCTGGTGATACCACTGGGTCAGCAAGTTCCCAAATCTGTCCTACTGGATCCTTGAAGGCACCATCTCCATATACCATTACCTCTATATGCTTACCAGTCTTCTTTAATAGTTTTTCCTGGATATCATATACAAGGTCAGTACATTCATTAGGGAATAGCTTTACGCTATCTTCTGTTGACTTATTTGATCCCAATAGCCCATATAGGGTGTTGTAACCACTTCCGTCTATTGATTCAGTCAATATTTCATCCATACCATAAACTGTAGCTCCTGCAGCCTTTAGTATCCTACTTGTTCTCTTTCTAGTATGGATATCGCAGTTTATCACATTCTTAGTGTAGTTTAATATCTCAGTAGCATGGTTAGCAAATACAATTTCAACTTCTGCACCAGCTGATCTAATAACTTCACTGTAGTAGTCAACATAGTCCACACCTGTAAATGGGTGTATATTCTTACCAAATAATTCTCTATATTTTTCAAGTGTCAATACTGTTGAATATGGGTCTATTCCCTTGTCATCTAGCTGGTCTTCAGTTAATAACTGGTTACCTACTTCATCTCTTGGATATGAAAGCATTAGAACCACCTTCTTTGCCCCCATAGCCATACCCTTTAGGCAGATGGCAAATCTATTACGAGAAAGTATTGGGAAGATTATACCTATAGTTTCTCCACCAAACTTAGCCTCAACATCCTTGCCTATTGCATCTACCGAAGCATAGTTACCCTGGCTTCTTGCCACTATAGATTCTGTAATACCTATTACATCCCTATCACCTAGGTCAAATCCATCTGTCTTAGAAGCTTCTATAACAGAATCTACTATAATCTCTGATAAATTGTCACCCTGACGAATTATTGGGCAACGTACTCCACGCGCTACTGTACCAACATTTCTTGTCATACTATATTCCTCTTTCAATTAAATTCAAATTTACTTATAGACTTTACAGATAATCCTTTACCAGAGACTATCCAGCCTTAAAGTTTTTTACTTATACCAAGCACTCTATATATAATACTACAAAAGTAGCAATTTAAAAAAAGAATAAATCGAATATTTTTTTCTAACTTTTTGTGAAAAATGTTTAAATTAGTCTGTTTGTTTTTTTCTTTTTAATGTTAATTTTTCATTTGATTTATAAGCTGATATTTATTTAATTTCAACCTTCTAAATCAAATTTCTCGTTTATATACATTTTTGTAATCTTATCTTCCTTATACTAAAAATATCCTAATAAGTCCTAGTACCAATAAATGCCCTGGATAAAATACGTAAAAGAACCACTTAGAAAGCTCTCTTCCCCCTTTCATCCTCTTACCATTATATAAATATACAATTGATATGCCAGCAAGCAGGATGCCTAGCAAACTTCCTAGAGTATAAATCAAATTTTCCTTAAATGGAAGAAGGGATGACTTAGCAATAAATTCCGTTATTCCAAACAAAATCATGGCTATAATGAAGGCATTTTTTGTCTTTGATTTTGACCCATAGCTCTTGATAAATAATAGGGTGAATATTGGTGCCAATAGTGCCCAGTCTGATATTAGTGATGGTATAATTAAACCAATTGTGCAAGCCATCCTTAAAGGCTTACTCGCCACCCTTTCATGTACCACAAGTATCCCAAAGCACAAAAACAGGGTAAACATCATATTTAGTCCGTGAAATTCTATGATACCCTCTTCAGTAAAGGCTAGGCAAAATGGAATCTCAGATATTAAGGCAAATATAAGTAACCTGCTTGCATATTTCTTTTTTGAATGAGTGTATTGGTAGCCTTCAACTAAAAAATAGCACATGGTAATAGCAGTAAAGTAACCCAAGTCCAAAAAAAGCTCTGACAAAAAGGTACCCGGCTCTAGAAATATTATTGATATATGATTCAATAGCATCAAAAACATAGCTATGTACTTAATTTGGTCACGATTTATACCTATTGTTCTCTTATAATTTTGACTTGCATCATTTATCATGTCGCTTTCTCCCATCACTTATCTACTAATTAAACTTTTACTTTTAGCAAGACCTTTGATCCATCCTATGATTGAAACAGCCAAATAGCCATATCCAATTCATGCCAATTACCATTAGGATCTCCATAACGTCCATTCAAAAGATATAACACACTATTGAAAATAGTTGCAATAGTATATAAAACTGAATAAATAAAAACTGCCTGCTTTAACCAATCATTCTATATAGACTTCATAGACTTCATGCTTCCACCTCCACAAGTTAATTTTATATATACATTATTTTTTACAACTTAATTATACAATAGCCATATTGTAAACTTCAATAATAAATATCTTTTACAAATAAACCACATGAAAAGGTGAAAATCTTTTATTGGGTATTTGATTTCACAGACAGCATTACTTATAATCATTTATTAAATTTTTCTTATAAAGTTAATCGATGAAAAATACAGCATTACAATACACAAAACCTGAATTCCAGCCCTCATAAGAATCATCATAGGCTACTCCTGGACTGAATTTATAGACCCCCATCTTGTCACTAGAAGTATGAAATGCTATAAAATCCTCAAATTCTACTCTCTTTGGACTGGTTTCATCTACTTCAAAAATTGGTGGTTCATCATCAAGTTCATCAAAGTAAAAATCCCACTGAACACTAGGAACTGCATCCAGTTGGCCAGCAAACATAAAACCTAACTTATAAAGGTCTTTAGACAATATTCCTACATCTTCTTAATCAAATATACTTTTAATAAAGCGTACACTGGCCTTATTTATATCTACACCAAAGCCCTCTATAAAGTTAAGAGTGTCAGAATCTAAATGCTTCTTTAAAGCTAGGTTTAGGTCCTTATCTTCTGAAAGATCATTATTTATATAGTATTCAATAGTTTTATCCTTATCTAGGCTAATTCCCCAAGGATATAAGTTCAGATTTTCCATAAATCCCCCCCTATAATTTTAATATTTACCTAAATACAGCGTTCCTTGTTATTTATTTACTATACATTTATATCAGCAACTGAATATAAACAAGCCTTACCAGCAAGGGTAATCCTGTCCCCCTCTATCCTACAATATAGGGTTCCTCCTCTACTAGATGCCTGGTAGGCAACTAGGTCATTTTTATCCAACTTATCAGCCCAATATGGGATGATATGGCAATGTCCTGAACCACAAACAGGGTCCTCTGGTACATTTAATTTAGGGGCAAAACTCCTTGATACACAATCAAAGTCCTTGCCCGGTGCTGACACATGCAAAAGAAGTCCATCAAGCTCCTTTACCTTTTCCATATCGAGATTCAAATCTCTTACAGCCTGTTCATCATCAATTATGCATAGTAAGTCACGGGCCATATATGCTTTTAGAGGTTGGCATCCAATAGTATCTGTCATAGCCTGTGTAACAGGAACTTCTTCCAGGTCATACTTAGGAAAGTCTAATTCATAAAGGTCCTTGTCCCTCTTAACTATTAATTCCCCACTTAGGGTATCAAAAGAAACCTGGTCTAGTTTTTTGTCATAGTAATTCATGATTACAAATGCTGTTCCAAGTGTCGCATGTCCACAAAGATCAATTTCCCCACCTGGCGTGAACCATCTAAGATGGTACTTTTCTTCACCAACTTTAACCGCAAAGGCTGTTTCAGATAAGTTGTTCTCTCTTGTTATATTCATCATAAGATCTTCTGAAAGCCATTTTTCCATAATACAAACTGCTGCTGGGTTACCAGAAAACACCTTATCTGCAAATGCGTCTACAATGTATTGTCTCATTACTCTTACCCCCCTATGAAATATACTAGTATTGCCTTTCTATATTTATTAATTTTATTATACATGATTTTTATATTACTTACAAACATCCTTTTAGACTACTAACTAGACTAATTATCATACTAAAGATGGACTGTTTCAGACCCATTCTTCTTATATAAATTATCGTGGAATAAGTAGTCTCCATACCTTATATTCTCTAGCTTGGTCAAAAGTAATGGTAAAATTATAATTTTAAGCAAGAATAATCCCAACCATGTAAAGAATATTCCCATAGTCATACTTTCTACACCAGCAAAATATAATTGACAAATACCCAGGCATTTAGCCCTAGGTTTAGCAGGGTAGCCAGGCTAGATAAGACTATATTAGTCCTAAGTTTAGGGCAGTAAAGCTTCCCTATATATAAAGATAATAGTGATATATTGTATATACAAATAGGCTTATATTCCTTCCTGTATATTACTAAGGTTTTTCGGTTATAGAAGTACCGACTAGCCAACCTGTTATTCCATTCATTTATCCATACATGACTAAGACCCTCTATCTCATCCCATTTTACTAGTAGGTCTATTTTCCTTAGGTATATGCCATCTTTACATATGTATAGCTTATACTTCACAAGAGAAAAAAATATCCACATGGAAAGTATAAATCCAAGTACAATATAGTTTAACTGGTCTAGTCCAATACTAATTTCTTGACCAGAATATCCAATCAGTATGTCATTACCATTGGCTATAAATTTTGCAACTGCAATAACTAGTAGGATTATAAAAGTAGGATATCTATAATAAATACTGTGAAATTTAATTTTGCCCTTCATCAAAGTATACTTCCCTTCAAATATTTACTAGCAATCTACTAGTTATATTTGATTTTATCATATTTTCCATGCTTACTTCTAGTCCCAAGTCCTATTTTCCAAACTACCACTAGGGCTAATATAAAGGACATAAAGTCTGCCACTGGCTGTAGTAGGAAAATACCAACCTGACCAAAGGCTCCTGTAAGTATATATAAAAGAGGTATGTAAAAGATACCCTGACGTGAGACAGAAATAAGAGAGGACCAGAAATACTGGCCTATATTCTGCATAAGCATGCTAGCCAGGGCAAAATACCCCAATAGTGGTAGGCTTATACATTGAAGGTTTAGTAACTTCTTGCTATATAGGATCACCTGGCTATCTCTTGTCATAGTCATAATTAGCTCTTCTGAGAATATATACAAACCTAGGGCAGATATAATTAAAAAACCAGTTGCACCTAAAACTGCCAGTTTGAAGGCTTTTTTCACCCTATCATACTGGTTTGCCCCATAATTCATAGCACAAATTGGCTGAAATCCCTGACCCCAGCCTATCATTATCAAATATGCGAGGGCTAGGATTCTTGAACTAATAGTCAAGGCTGCAAGGAGTCCATCACCGTATCTTGCTGCAGATATGTTGAGAAGAATCAGGGCTACACTAGTGATAGATTGACGCAAAAAATTTGGCATTCCACCCGCCAAAATATGGTAGACCCTCTCCCTATTTACCCTTGCATTTTTTAAGCTCGCCCTAATATTCCCGTTTTTCATAGACAGACCTGTGAGTACAATACAACTCACTACTTGTCCTATCAAGGTAGCATAGCCAGCTCCGATAAATCCAAATCCTAGACCAAACATTAAATAGGATCTAAGACCATATTTACTAGTATGCCTGAAAGTAGGCCTAGCATACCATCCTTAACATTACCGCAAAGCCTTAGCTGGTTATATAGGGTGATGGAGTATAGGGCAAATGGTATGGTTAGGACTATTACCTTAAGGTAGTCTACAGTAAATCCCATCAGACTTTCTGATGCACTCCCTCCTATAAAGCTAGCAAGTGGTGATATAAATATCCAAGAAATAAGGGCTATAAGTATACCTATAACTAGGGCGAATAGAATACCTATAGAAGATATCTTTTCTGCCTCTACTTCATTAGCTTGACCAATTCTTTTTGACATAATATTACCACTACCGTAGCCAAACCAGAAGCCTATTGCCTGGATAAAGCTCATAAAGCTAAAGACTATCCCTATTGCTGCTGTCATTGACTTATTATCAAGGATACCGACAAAAAATGTATCGGTCAAATTGTATATTACCATTACCAGCATGCCTATTATAGTAGGTATGGATGTTTTTACTAATAGGGGCAAGATGGGATCATTTAGAATGGACTTCCTCCTTAGCTCCTTTTTTTCTATATCTGAAACCATATTACATACCTCTTACTGTTCCCTTATCACCGTCGACCTCTATCATATCACCGTCCTTAAACCTAGAAGTAGCAAGACCCACTCCAAGTACGGCTGGTATATTAAACTCTCTTGCAACTATTGCTGCATGGCTCAAGGCCCCTCCCGTATCGGCAACTACACCACTTGCAAGCTTAAATAATGGTGTCCATTCTGGGTCTGTCAAGTGGCAAACTAGGATATCACCCTTTTGCATCTTGTAGAATTCATCTGTATCTCGTATAATACAAACCCTACCAAGTACGCTTCCTGTGCTTCCACTTACACCCTTTAGGATATCACCTTTGGCATCAAATACTTGAAGCTTAGATGCCTCCCATACCCTTGTAGCTAGTGGGAAATTTTCTTGTCTCCTCCTTATATTTTCCTTGTCCTCATCACTTAAGTAGCCCCTATCCATAGCCTTTACTAGGTCCTTCAAAAATAGGTTGGCAACACCACTTCTATAGTCTTCACTGTCAAGAAGAAGCTGATTTATCCTTCTTACACACCTTCTTACATAGAAAAATAGACTTTCCCATAGGTACTGACTTTCCTCACGAACTATATGGAAGTACCTAAAGTTTTCTATGTCTTTTTCAAGCTTGCTATACTTATTGCCATAAATAGACTTAAGCTTTTCCATAAGATCGTTATAATCTTTTTTAGAAGTATTTAATTCGTTTTTATTGTCTAGGTTTAACATTGGCCTTATTATATTTACTATCCTGTCTGGCTCTTCAAAAAAGGTCTTTGCCTCAAGGCAATAGCAATTATAATCAGACTTATAGCCACTGTTTTTAAGGAATTCATCAGTCATTCTTCTAAAACCTTCAAATTTTGTATGAAGGTCATTATAGCTAGCACCTGATAGAACGGCTTCCTTTAATTGGGTGTCTTCAAGTATCCTTTGCCCAATAAGAGAAATTTCATTATTTACTAGGGCTGTCTTATTATCTAAGCCCCAATAAAGATCAAAGGCAGTGTAACTAGGGTCAACCTTCTTTATTATCTTACTGTACTTTTCAAAAACTATCATAGTTGGGAAAAGGGCATATTTAAACCTATCATAGGCTAGTTTTTTAGTCAGCTGGTAGCTATATTTCAAAAAACTACTAGCCTCACCCAGGCTCATTTGATCAAATCTATATCCTTGATTTTATTTAGGTCATCCTCATACTGGGCCATAAATTCCCTACACATATCTGAGCAATAGTCAAAATCTTTTAGCTTTTTTACTAACTTTAGAATTTTAAAGATATTTTTGTTTATTGATTTAGACCCATCTGGTAGGGTCTGGATACCGTCCTGGTCCATTTGTGGATTTGCATTTATTACTAGGCCACCTTCAGCAAAGATCTTACCCTTTTGATCATTTATAGCAATCATGAAATCATAGTCTAGGGGCCTGTAGGCAAAAGGCATTTTCTCTAAAAGAAAGCCCAGATTTTCACGTGTTCCCTTACTTAGCTTCATATTCTTTAGGTAGGCCTTAACCTTGTCCTCATCAATTTCATTATTTTTAAGGGTAGTTATGGCCCTAGCCTGCAAAATATATATTTGACCATCTCTAATGGCCCACTCTATATCCATAGGCATGTCATAATGGTCCTCTATATTTAGACCCGCCTTAATAAGGCCCCTGATTTCATCATCATTCAAGGCCCTCTCACTTTTCTTAGCTACCTCAACTTCAACTTCTACAGTATTCTTATCACCGTATATTATTTGACTGGCCTTACTACCAATACTTATGTCTAAAATTTCGCCTTTCTTATTTACCACATAGGTATCGGGAGTTACCCTACCGCTTACAACACTTTCGCCTAGTCCATAGCTTGCATTAATCTGCATTTCATCTTCTTTTTTGCTTACTGGGTTAACTGTAAATAAAACTCCAGCCTTCTGACTCTCCACCATCTCCTGAATTACTACCGCAATAGAAACAGCCAACTGGTCATAGCCTTGGTGAAGCCTATAGGATACAGCCCTATTGCCCCACAAGGATGCATAGCAGTTACGGATCTGGACTAGGAGGTCGTCTATCCCTCTTACATTTAAATATGTTTCCTGTTGGCCTGCAAAACTGGCATCAGGTAGGTCCTCCGCTGTGGCAGAAGAACGCACGGCTACCCTTACATTTTCACCAAGCATGGAATACTTATATTCTATCTCCTTTCGAACCTCTTCTGAAAATTCTCCATTTTTAATAAGCTGACGAAAAGATGTTGCGGCCTCTATTAGCTTATTTTCATCATTTGCTGCGTCTTCGATACTTTTTTTAATAATAGGTTCAATATTATTGTTTCTTAGGTAGTCCTTGTAGGAATCAGCTGTCAATACAAAACCTCTTGGTACATTTATATTTGCAGCCGTCATCTCACCTAAGTTTGCACCTTTTCCACCTGCTATCGAAATATCTTCTTTTTTTAGATTAATAAAGTCTACTATCATTTTTTGTCCCCCTTTAATGCCTTAAAGATCAATATACCTATTTACTATAGATACAATATATGTTTCAAGTATTCCTTCAAAATAATCATCATCAAAATGCTTGTATTCTGAACAGAGTAAAAAGCTACCCACAAAAGCATTAGATAGGCCCCTTTGGTCTGCATTTTTCACAGCAGAATTTTCATTCCAGTAGTCAACAAGCTTTTTTAAAAAATCTCCATACAGTTTTTCTATCCTATCCACCTCACTAAGCTTGTCTTTTTTAAATATATCAAAGGCGTCCTCGTAGATTGGTTGAGTCTTTATTTTTATCATTAGGTCTAATGAGTACTTGTATATTACTTGAGATAAAAAGCCTATAGGATCCTCTAGTGACTGCGGAAATATAGCTTCTATTCCAGTCAGTTTTTGTCTTGACCTATATGCCATTAAGTCGATAATTAATGACTCCTTGTCCTTCCAAAAGTTATAGAAACTACCCTGGGCTATTCCTACTCTCCTTGTAAGCTCTCCTATACTTAAAGACTTGGTCCCCTTGTCATGAAATAGGTCTAGGGCCGTTTCCATGATTTTTTCTTTTATTTCTAACTTTTCTTCTTTAGTGAATGCTCTAGCCATCATTAACCTCCTGCTAACCAATGAATATTTATATATTTATTCATAGATATTATAAGTCTTACAAATATAAAAGTCAATGAAAATCTTTATCTTTATTGTTTAATTGTTGAGCTTTTATTAATTATTCGTATTAAAAAAACACCTCATACAAGTCTTATAGTTTGACTTATAGAGGCGTTCTTTTATATTCTAGTTTTATATTCTAGTTTTATATTCCAAAATTACTTGTTCTTTCTTCTTAGTAGGGCTCCCGCAACTGTTAGACTCAAACCTGGAATAAGTGTTGAAGTCTCTGTCATACCTGTCTTAACTAGCCTTGGCTTCTCTTTTACATATCTTGGTTTTGGCTGAGGCTGTGGCTTTGGTTCAGGCTTTAGCTCTGGCTTTGGTTCAGGCTTTGGCTCTGGCTTTGGTTCAGGCTGTGGTTGCGGCTGCGGCTGTGGTTGTGGCTGCGGTTGTGGCTGCGGTTGTGGCTGCGGCTGCGGTTGTGGCTGTGGTTGTGGCTGCGGATGCGGCTGCGGTTGCGGTTGTGGCTGCGGTTGTGGCTGCGGTTGCGGCTGCGGTTGTGGCTGCGGCTGCGGTTGTGGCTGCTCAATATAGAAAATTACATTGTTGCCCTGACTGTAGCTATATGGCACACCTGCTAAAAAAGGAGAAACCTCATCATTTAGTGGTGTAAAAGTGAACTTATCATTTGAACGAGTTACAATTACAGGACTATTACTCTTTTCAATATCTTCCTTGTTAGTGCCACGAGCTCGTGTTATTTTTTCAGTACTTGCAAGTGGAAGTTCAGAGTTTGGTCCACTTAAGACATATTTGTATCCTTCAGGTAAATCTGGTAAAAGCGTTGGCGCTGCCTTAGTTGCATCTATAGGGTCATTATTATATGTCACTCTATTACCAACAGTATTTCCTGTAGCCTTATCTACATACCTTATATTACCTAATCTTGTATAATATACACTTTCTTCTACATCGATATTTCCATTATCTGGATCAAAATCTATTGCAGATGACTCCTTCTTATCAGCATATAAACCAGGTACTACCGGTGTTGGAATACTTGGTAAAGTGGCTGTATCACCACTTACAGTTACACGTGATGACCCGCTTGTACTTGCTGGTGTACTTGTGCTTGCTGGTGTACTTGCACTTGCTGGTGCACTTGTACTTGCTGGTGTACTCGTGCTTGCTAATGCACTCGTGCTTGCTGGTGTACTTGCACTTGCTGGTGTACTTGCGCTTGCTGGAGCACTTGTACTTGCTGATGTACTTGCGTTTGCTGGTGCACTTGTACTTGCTGGTGTACTTGCGCTTGGTGGTGCACTGACACTTGTTGGTGCACTAGATACTGCTGTACCTCCAGTTGAAGGCAAACTAGCATCTTCTGCAGCGTAAACTTCATTACCATTTAGACTTAAGGCAAAAAGTATACCTGCAACAACAGATGTCGTACCAATTGCATAAGTTCTTTTTGACAACCTATCCTTTCTTTTAAACATATGATTCCCCTCCTATTTTTTTCTATTTTAAAAGCTAAATAAACTAAACTTTTAATCATTTAATTGTGTGTGTTGAATTTACAAAAATTAAAACAGAAAAACTTAGAAAATAACTTTTATAAAACAACCAAAATCTAGTAATAAATATTATTTGAGCTTTTTTTTGATATTACTTATCATCTATTACAATCAATATATATTTAACATCTTTTGTTAAAAACAGTATTGATTTAAAAAAATAAATAAAATAGTAACATTTGCATAATATAATATTTACCCTAAGACTCTTTTTTTAATCAATAAAAAGTAGTATAATTCTACTAAAGGAGGTTGACAAATGAGTGCACATAAAATTTTAAACGATCCATTCCTTAATAAGGGTACTGCCTTTACTATGGAAGAAAGAAAAAAGCTTGGACTAATAGGTCTTTTGCCACCTTATGTTCAAACTATAGAAGAACAAGCAACTCAAACTTATGCTCAGTTGCGGACAAAGTCAAGTGATTTAGAAAAAAGACTTTTCCTTATGGAAATATTTAATACCAATCGTAGGCTTTTCTACTACTTGTTTTCTCATCATTTAGAAGAGTTTAATCCTATAGTATATGACCCAACAATTGCAGAAACTATAGAAGGATATAGTAATTTTTTTGTTGATCCACAATATGCAGGTTATCTAGATATAAATCATCCTGAAGATATTGAAGTAAGCTTGATAAATGCTGCTGGTGGTCGAGAAATACGACTTATTGTAGTGACAGATGCAGAAGAAATTCTAGGAATTGGCGATTGGGGAACAAATGGTGTAGATATATCAGTCGGAAAACTAATGGTATACACTGGTGCTGCTGGTATCGACCCTTCAATGGTTTTACCATTGGTTATTGATGCTGGAACAAACCGTGAAGAACTACGCAATGACCCAAATTATTTAGGTAATCGTCATGAACGCATACGTGGTGATCGTTACTATAATTTTATCGATAATTTTGTTAACACTGCAGAAAGACTCTTCCCTAAACTTTACCTTCATTGGGAAGACTTTGGCCGATCTAATGCTGCAAAAATACTTGAAAATTACCGCAAACAAATTCCTACCTTCAATGATGATATACAAGGTACTGGTATAGTCACACTAGGTGGAATCTTTGGTTCTCTTGCAGTTACCGGAGAAAAGCTGACAGACCAAACCTACCTTTGCTTTGGAGGTGGAACTGCTGGTGCAGGTATTGCCTCTAGGGTCCATCGTGAAATGGTCACTCTTGGTCTTTCTGAAGAAGAAGCCTATAAACGTTTCTTTATGGTAGACAAACAGGGTCTTTTATTTGATGATATGGATGATTTAACACCAGAACAGAGACCTTTTGCAAAAAATCGTGCTGACTTTGCCAATACGGACACACTTACTAGCCTTTTAGAGGTTATAAAGACTGTTAAACCAACTATTTTGGTGGGAACATCTACCCAACCAAATACCTTCACTAAAGAAATTGTGGAAGCAATGTGTCAAAATGCAGACCGACCTATGATTTCCTCTTTCAAACCCAACTAAATTGGCAGAAGCAAGGGCTGAGGATTTGATCACTTGGTCAGATGGAAAGGCTCTTGTTGCTACAGGTATACCTGCTGATACAGTTACTTATAAGGGAGTTGACTATGTGATTGGTCAGGCTAATAATGCTCTAATATACCCAGGACTAGGACTTGGAATGTTGGCTTCAGAAGCTAGACTTTTAACTGATGAAATGATCGGTGAAGCTGCTCATTCTTTGAGTGGTATTATAGATATGTCTAAACCAGGAGCACCTGTATTGCCACCATTTAAATATGTCGCAGAAGTATCTTTAAAGGTAGCTGAAGCAGTAGCTAAAAAAGCACAGGAGCAAGGACTTGCACAATCTAAAGAAAAAGATATGGCAAAAGCCGTACGTGATTTTAAGTGGACTCCAGAATATCGTTAATATTTTTCTTACGATGCTAATAATTAAAAAGCCGGACAATGCCCGGCTTTTTTAATATTGTTATAATCACTATATTCTATAAGATAGGTAAGCTTATTTAATTTTATTTATCTGAGATCTAATTAACTTGTTCCTAAAAAAGATTGCAAGTCCAATAGGTAATATAAATAGAGGTAGACAGATTAGCCCTCCAGCTATAATTACTGGTATTCTGGCCATCTTTGTATGTCTTCCCTGGGAAATACTATTAAGAAAATCTGTAGCGGCATTTATCACATCTATTCCACCCAATCCAACCAGAAGGGAGAGTTCTATTGCCAATACTAAAAATATTATTAACAGCATTATCATAGCAGCCATATCGCATATTTTCATCTTAGTTTTCAGATCAATTTCCTGATTTTGATCCACCTTACTAAACCATTTTATCGCTCTTTCCTCTTTTGTCATCTATTTTACTCCTTCTTATATCAAACAAAGATTATATATCGCTTGAGTTTTCGCTTGAGTTATAACTAACTTTATAGGCCTGTATCAAAAATCCTATAAAGGCCTTCATTTGGATCTTCTATCATACCGACCTTGTTACCAAATTCCACTACTTTTCCACTTGTATATGGTTCCCACTTAGGAAGCTCACTACCATTAGGATCTCCTGTCTTCACAAAGTTAAGCCAGTAGGACACCATAGTATTAGAAAGACTTCTGTCAGTCCCATCATATAGGTAGGGTGCTGTCCATAAGTTACCATAAGCATATGGTAGCTCACCAGTATGGTTTGATCCGATGGACTTATTTTCCTTAGTAAAATAATACCTGTAGACTGGTTCCTTCTTAACAGCTAGCCTAGACCAAACATCATGGCCATAACCAAAGGTAGCCGCATTATAAATTTTCCTTTGGTTATTTTCTGCTTCCTCGTCCGTATTTGCAGGATATGCCTTGATAATTTCCCTATAGGCCCTTGGATATATTGCCTTAATACTCTCTTTATATGTATCCTTATTAGTCTTTTTATCTACAAGCATAAAAAGGTCTCCATCCTTCTTGTTATAGCCTGTCAATAAGGCCTTTTCATTGTGTTCACCTGCTAAATATGATTCATAAGGCGACTTCTTTAAGGCATAACCATCATTAGTCATAGCATTTAGGGTACCATACTGGGTACTCGTATTTGCAATCTTTTCTGAAGGAACCTTTCTTAAATCTACAGGACTAGATACCCCTAACTCATCCCTAAGGGTTTTTCCCTGCTTGATAGCATCTGCAAAGTCCTTGTAGGAATGTGGAGGCTTTTTACCCGTTATGGATGAACTTTCTGAAATAGCATACCTAAATAGGCCTTTTGTTAGTGGCGATACGCACATAGCGTTAACTGAAGACGAACCTGCAGACTCACCTGCTATCGTTATCTTGTTAGGATCACCACCAAAACTTTTTATGTTCTTATTTACCCATTCAAGTGCCTTGACCTGGTCTAAAAATCCATACATACCTGTCGTATTATTTGCTGACTCCCTAGCTAAATTTTCATCAGCATAAAAGCCCAAGGCACCCAGCCTATAGCTAAATGTCACAAAAATTACATCCTTCTTAGCATATGACTCACCATTATAATCTTGCCACCAAGACTGGCCTGTAGTCAATGACCCTCCATGTATATAGAATACTACTGGTAGGTTTTTCTTGTCCCCAGCAGGCTTCCAAACATTTAGGTATAGACAGTCTTCACTCATCTTTGGAAGATACCTGTTTTTTATAGTCCTAGTTACATTATGGTAGAATAATACATCACTAGCTGTTGAAATAAGGCTATTTTGTCTCTTTTGCATTGCCATAGGCTTAAAGTGGTCGGCCTTTAAAAGTCCTTCATATTTATCGGGGTCTTGTGGCTCTTTCCATCTTAGGTCACCAACAGGAGCCTTTGCATACGGTATACCAGCATACACTTCCACTGATTCATCCCTGTTGTAAACACCAGTTAGTTTCCCTTCAGCTACTTTTATCTGGCTAGTTTCCTTGGCTCCCTCATAGGTAGCAGGTACCAATTTTTCCTTTGGTAGGCTTATAAATGTTGCCAAAACTGATATGATGACCAGGCCTAAAAAAGCACTCCCTCCTCTTTTTGTTTTATGCCTATATATACCACATACTATTGATGTTACAAGGACAAGACCTAGTCCCAACCAGGCATTCCTATTTAGAAATAGGTAGGTCTCACATATAATTGTAAATATCACTAAAAATATATAAAATATAATTCTCCTAATTTTCACTTATATCCCTCCTTAAAGGTCCTCTTAGTCTTTATTTCTAATTATAATATACGTTTATAAGTATAATTATATTCTAAATTTGGGTCGATTTCTAGTGAAAAAATACGAAAACCACCAGACTATGCTGGTGGTCGTTAATTTAATTCTATCTTTAGTATAAGTAATCTAGGATCTCAAATTTATACCCTTATTATTCTGGTTCATTATTCTAAATAAACTCTATCAATCCTTTTATTAAACAAAGTTCATAACTTAACTTCTTCTTACCTTTGCCCTCAAATTCAACTACGATATTACTCTTTTCTACTTCTTTAATCGTTCCAATTCCAAATCGTTTATGATTTATTTGCCTACCTATACACTTATCGAATATTTTTACTTGCGACTTTGATTCTACCTCTAACTCACTATTAATAGTATTATTATATATAAATTTAGCATACCCATTATTATCTTCAGCTTCCATTACACCATATTCATGCTTATTAATTTTATCAGTAATATTTATGACCTTATGAGTACATTTACCGGTTTTTATAAAATTGTTATCTGAAATCGGGCGTATTGGGAATATCCAAACCTTACGTTCTCGTTCATCCTCATCTGTCTGAGTATCAGCATATGGTTTACCTACCAACTCTACAAGCCCACAGTATGTGTACTCACCACTGTTCATTACCTCAAAAAGATGTACATCCACTCCATTCTTAGAATAGTTTGCAAGTGTTGCATCTTGTCCCCAATAAAGATCTTGATCTCCAACTTTTCCCATACCTGTATAATATAAAACTCCATCCTTCCATTTGTCTTTATAAAGCTTTTTTGTATGGTCCGTTACTATTACAAGAGTATTTGTTGCTTTTGACCTACGCATCCCTCCCATAATGCCACACTTAAAAATTTCAACTAACTCGCGATTATTTATTATTTGTCCAATTCTTAATCCCGGATTAAAATCCATAGGATAATCCCCCTTTAAATTTTATATAAATAAAACATAATATTAATTTACCAATTTTACTATTCACCTTAATTAAATTTTCCTATAAATATATACTCTATTCTTTGTATAAAGTTAGTATTCAAATCCCTCTACTTAATCATCCCAAACAAATCATTAAGTGCCTCTGCCATAGTCGGATGAGTGAATATCTGATTAGCCAACAAAGTATATGGCTGTTTCATAATCATAGCTAATACAACAATATTGATAACCTCATGGGACTCTTCTCCAAAGAGAACAACTCCTAAAATCTGGTCTGTATCAGCGTCTACAACTGCCTTGTATATACCAGTCTGGTTTCCTAGAATCTTTGCCTTTGGAATTGCAGTTACAGGCAGCTTTGCTACCTTAACCTTGTATCCTGCCTCTCTTGCTTCCCTTTCACTAAGACCAACTTTGGAGAATGTTGGATGTAAAAATGCTGAGAAAGCTATTGGCTGTCTGTCATCCCTAGTATATTCACCCTTGCCGTCTAGATAGCTTTTAACAATACGGTAGTCATCCAAAGATACGTATGTAAACTGAGGTCCACCATTGATATCTCCCATGGCAAATATATGGTCCTTGTTAGTCTGCAGGTGCTTATTTACTTCTATAAATCCTCTTTCAGATACCTTTATGCCTGCTGCTCCTAAGTTGAGGTCTTCAGTATTTGCCCTTCTTCCTGTAGCAACTAAAAGGGCCTCTGTAGCGATCTCATCTTTTTTACCATTTACAGAATACTCAATTCTAACAGTTTTTTCATCCTGCTCAACTTTGTCAATACCAGCATTGAAAATAAAGTCTACTCCTAGTGACTTGTAGGATTCAAACACTTCCTGAGCCACATCCTCATCTTCTCTTGGCAAGATCTTGTCTCCCATATCTATTATAGTAACCTTTGTACCAAATTTGGCATATGAAGCTGCAAATTCAAGGCCTATAAATCCACTTCCCAATATTGCTAGTGACTCTGGAAATTCTTCTAAATCCATCAGCGTTTCACTAGAATAGATCCTATTACTTATTTCTAGGCCTTCTATACCCGGTACAAATGGCCTTGCTCCTGTATTGATAAATATCCTCTCACCATACATCTGGTAGTCTCCACCATCAGTCTTTATATTGATAGTATGGTCGTCTATAAAAGAACCAAGTCCATCTATTACTTCAACATTTCGTTACTTGCAACCTTGTCGTAGTTAACCTTATTTAGCTTACTTATCAGGGCCTTTTTGCCTACCACAGACTCTTTATAATAGTCTCGATTACTTATATCACTAAAAGGTCTTCTATCAGCCTTAGTAGCTAAGAATTTAGACGGTATACACCCAACGTTAATACAAGTACCACCATACATCTTAGGTGATTTTTCTATTAATATAGTCTTTTCACCCTTGCTTCCTAGGTAGTTGGCCAATGTTTTTTTCCTGCCTTACCGAATCCAATAATTATATTATCAACTCTTTTATTCATAATCATATTCCTCCTTAGTTATTATTTATTATATCATATATTTTATCTGTTTATATATTTAAATACATATTGTTTTTTTAAAAAGGCCAGCTAAAAATTAGTAGATCATTAAGGATTTGCTATTATAAGCTGACCCCTCAGTTTTTAGTTTTAATACCTATTATTTCCCATAATCTTTACTTAAACTATCTTAGACCTATCTTACAATCTTTACCCTCTGGTCTATATCTTCCTTATCTTTCTCTTCGGGCTCACTAACTATTCCTCCAAAAGGCATTTGGGCCACTAACCTATATTGGCTAGGTATATTAAACAAGTCCTTCACCTTATCATCTATCACTGGATTGTAGTGCTGAAGTGAAGCCCCAACCTTTAGTTCCCTTAAAACAGTCCATACTGCAAGCTGTAGCATTCCATTTGCCTGGTTTGCCCAAACTGGGAAGTTGTCTGCATATGCACTGAACTTTTCTTGTAGGCCCTTTACAGTTTCCTCGTCGTATAAAAATAGGACTGTACCTGCTCCTGCCTTAAATGAATCTATCTTTTCTCTAGATACCTTTCCTCCATATACCTCATATATTTCATCCCATAAGAGGTCATGTTTTTCTCCAAATACAATTACTACCCTTGCGCTCTTCATATTGAATGCATCAGGGACCAGCTCAGTAACCTCTTTGATTTTCTCTTCGATTTCCTTTTCTAGAACTGGTATATTCTTGTCTATATTATAATATGTCCTTCTCTTTTCTAATGATTTTGTAATGCTCATAAGTTACCTCCTCTATCATTATTTCACTCTTTATTTAACATTTGAATGTATACCTTACCTATCTAATAATCTACTTCTTGATAGTAAGCCTGTCTCCCTCAGTCAATTTTTAGCAGCTGTCCGGTCACCAAAGACTCTTGCTAGGCTTACTCCTGCCTCATCAATAGTCCTATATCTTTTTACCTTCTTTTTAACTCTTCTTTCCATATATTTCATAACCTGCTTCTTAATGTATATGTCCTCATAATCTAAATTTATTTTACAGAATAGTCAGCATATTTAATAAATACCACAAAATAAGCATAATAAACTTTTTTCATTTTAGGCAATTCTTTTAGACCTACCTTTAAAATACAGTTTTAATGATGAAATGGTTTGTTAAAAGGCCTCCTTATGGATCTTAATCAAAAAAATCATTTTCTAGACTTCCAGTAATACCTTCTGCTTAAGATTAATAGACCAAAACCTAAAGTACAATAAATTATATTTAAAATCTTACTCTTAGTACCATAAATAGTTACACCTGCATCAAATATTGTTTCACCTGAAATAGGCTCCATCTTTTTATCTTCTATAGCACTTCTGACCCAATCAACTGTGATATTATCGTTATATTCACCCTTAATGTTTGAAAGCATAAGATTAAGCACTTTTTTATCCCTTACCTTATATACCGTATCCTTTATAAGCTGGCTATTGCCTAGGTTGTCAAAATAGTAATATTGACCATTTTTCTCCCAAAGTGATCCTACTATTCCATGGTCTATATCCCCGACTTTTTTCCATCCATCCTTTTTATCAAAAGCTACTAGGATTGTATGTTTAATATAGGCCCTTGGTATTCGGTGTTTGCCATACCTAACTTCTTCAAAGGAATTTATGTAATAGAGCCTGTCATTGTCTGCAAAAACATTATCAGTTAAGGTCCTTACATCTCCACTAAATGGATTGTCCCCAGACCTTTCTATTTTATGTTTTTTTGAGTTGTAGAAATATAGTCCATCCTTTGATGTGAAAAACATACTATGGGCATGCTTGCTGTTATTCCCAATGTACTTATATGGGGCATGGTCTTTGTCAAACATATATGTTTCATTAAAGACATGACCAGTCTTTTTGTCGTATAGGAAATAATCTTCCTGTGGAATTTCCAAATACTCCAATTGACCAGAGTTTTTTATAGGTAAAATTTCATCCTTGTAATATACATTTTCTGCATCACAGAAAAACTCTCCCTTTTCTGAGACCGTCCTTATAGTATGAGGATCTGCATTTTTCAAAGCCTTCCCCATATAGTAAAGCCTATTACCCGACCTTGCAAAAAAACTGAGCTTATCAAATTTCACAAGATCCTTCACTCCTTCAAGCTTTTGATATGGATATATGTAGGATTGCGGCTTTTTGTCATTTGTAAGAGTGTAGACTATTGACTGAAATGCTTCTACAATTACTGGTAAGTTGGGATTTCTTACAGAATTATTCGAGCAGAAATATATATTTTTACCGTCACTATAGTAGCCATTACCTATATACTTAATAGTCTTGGCATTTAGGTCACCTATTTTCTGATTTCCGAAGTATACATGGTCTTTATCAACACCCACGCTATTATTATAAATAGGGTCAGAATCAACTAGCTTAAAGGTTTTTGCATCTGCACCCTCTACTTGGTAGTATCCTCCACTTGGAATCATGGCATATATCTTGCCATCGTACTTATAGTAAATACTGTATTTGATTCTTTCCCCCCTTAGTATCTATGCTTGTATAATTATCGTCATTGCGTGCCAAGCTGAATAAAAATAAGGCACAGGCAAATATTACCATAAGAGGTAGACCTAATTTAATGGCTAAGTAGTTTGGTTTTATTTCTTCATAATCATGCATATTTATATCTATCCTTATCTATATTATATCTTTCTAATAATCCTCTTTGTTTTTTCTATAGGCAAGGGAACATCTTCTTCACTAAAATACTCAATTTCCTCTACCTCTACAACTGTCTCATGGTTATCCCTACCTGCTGGAACAATAACCAAGTCACCAACCTCTATACTATCGTCATCCGTAATATAATAGTAAGTCTTATATCCCCCACTAAAGCTTACACTACAATAAATGTAGTCTGATTTACGTCTTATAACCCTATTGTAATTTGATTTAGAGAAAATTTCTCCAAATCCATAATAATACATTAAATCAATTACCTTTTCAATAAAGTCTCCGAAGTCATCTGGTAGACTTTTTTTATCAAAACTACCACATATTGTACGGCTTGTCCCATTCTTGCAGTCTATGGTGATAATATAGTCCTTCTCAACATCCAAAGTGTCTATAATATCTTCTGGGTTCCCTTCAATACAAGAAAATAAGGTTACTGGGTCAAAGCTATCCAATAAAGTTTTTACCATCTCTTCAAACTCAATTTTACGAATAACCTTACGTCCACTTGTAATATGCTGAATATGCTCAAGGGTATCCGACCTTCTATCAATAATTAATCGTTCACTATATTTCCAGGTTAAGCGTTCCCTCTCTTCCTCGTCCACTTCTTCATATTCCCATTCATAGCTAGGCTCTATTATTGTAGTTCTAAGATAGTCTAAGGTAATTCTATTTATAAGGTCTGGCTTGCTCCTTCCATCGAATACAAACAAGTCCTCAATACCTAGCACATCACGAACAAGGTCAGATAGGTCTTGTCCCTCGTAATCAATCCTTGTACAAAGTGACCCGGTATATATACTCACATTACCGTCCTTACCTCTTATCTCTAGGTCCCAAATTCCAACATCTGTAGCCTTATTAACTATGTCTTTATAATCGAAAAAAACTGTAAATCCAGCGAGCAACTTTTCAGCCTCTTTTCCAGATATTTTAAATTCCTCAGTTCTCATTTTTTCTAGTTCTTGCTTGTAAATAACATGGTCATATCCAATTAAGCATACCTCTCCCTTATCATTAATGGTAAGTTCTTGTTGCACTTCTTCGTCATAAGCTGGCTTATAAAATGTAGAGCAATTATTGGATATGAGTCTTACTTCTTTAATTGTATTTTTATGCAAATCCAATCCCCCCTAACTTGTTAGTTAGAATTCACATTAACTATTATTACTTACCAAGCTTCATTTGTTCCTTCTTTATAAAAATTCCTATGAGCAAGGTAACTGCTATATATCCCACAATTGCTGGTAGTCCTGCTTCTACACCGAAATTGCCTCCTGTAAGTAGCTTACTTGTAGACTTAATTGGAATGATAATATATGATTCGTTGCTCATTCCATTTACTATATTCCCTACTCCAAATACTCCACCAATTATAAGGGTATTCCATAGTGTGTGCGCTAATGCTCCTGGATAGATGGAGGCAGATTTAACTTCATAAAAGGTGAACATGACTGCAGCAGACGAGCCGGCCAAGACTAATAGTACTAGGTCTAGAAGGTCAAAGGTCTGCATATTCATGATATGGAGAAAGGCAAATAAGATTGCTGGTATAATCACTGCAAGCTTTAAGCCAAGGGTTTTCTCCATATACCTAAAAATCATCCCCCTGAATACTAGCTCCTCACATATTCCTGCTGTAATACCTAGACTAAAAAAAGCGCCTATCAGGGATATCCAAAATCTTCCCGGCCTTGCTATATATGCTTTACCTGGAAGTATATAGGCATAGAAAAGAAGAACTAGGATTGGCAAGGCAATAGAAATCAGGATCAATTTTATATCTATCTTCCTAATCTTAATCCCAAGTTCATTTGGGTTGATTTTTAGTAACTTTCCTGATACAAACCAGGCTAGGACAATGGTAACTGCAATCCTTACAAGAGCTGGTATTATAAGTTGTAAATACTGGCCAGAAAGGCATTGTTTAGCTATGTTTTCTGCAATACCGCCTATTATTAGTACTATGATAGAAAGTGTGATTACCCCTATATTTTTCCCCATTACTTTTGTTCTTTCCATCTATAATCTCCTTATTATATGATCTTCTCTTGTATAGGCTTTATATGAGGCCTTCAACTAGTATTTCTTCAAGATTAATCTTCAAATTTTTTATATCTAATAGTGATGGATCTAGGTGGCACAAGAAGTGCCACTCTTCGCTTTCCTTTTTTCTGTATATAATTGCTTCACCATCTTCACTTCCGAAAAAGCTTCTTCCTACCTCATATCCTTTACTTTCTAAGAATTCCTTTATCAAACTATATTTAACTTCTCTTTCTTCAATATAAGACTTCACTTCTTCGTTGTCGATTATATAAGCATCTATTTTTTTGAGAATCCCTCTATTATTTTTATCTTTTTGTGACTGATAGGTTAGAAATTTCTTTCCAAATAATTTCAACATTCTCTTCAGGTTCAAACATAAACCTGGACAAGGGAACAATATTTTTCATTATAGATAATTTCCATATAATCTGGTATGTTCTTAGGATTGAAATATTCATTTTCTAGACCATCTTCCTTTTTCTATAGTGTATCCGGGTATTTTTAGATACAAAGTCCCTTCCCTCATCTAAAGAATCAAATGCTACTAAGTCTTTTTGAGTAGTTATTTTTGATATAATTCTAATATATACATTTGTTAACCTCCAATTTTTTTAGTAAATAATTTATCTTCTTGCTCTTGTCTATTCCTCCAGGTCATAATAAATTCTTTTCTCACTTGTATTATCATCTTCATCAAACTCGTGATTAATTTCTTCATTTAAGTGAACATATAATGTTATAGACATCCTTATCTACACCCCTTCAATCAGCTTTGATAAGTCTAAATCTGATAAATTGGAATAAGTGTATAGTTTTCTAAGTAAATCATTATCTGGAACATACAGAGCTTCTAAACTTGAATGTATATTAGCCCAGTCCATACACTTTTCTTGTTTCGACATGGATTTATCTTTTACTGACATATATTTTCCTTCTCTCTTTATTTTTTTGACTTGTAAAATTCCAAATATTTTGGATCGTCATATTCGAAGTATCTATACTTAACACCTTTTTGTTTGACAAGATTATCCCAGATTTGAAAAGCTATATCATGATTTCCAGCTTCAAATTCATATTTTGCCTTCATATGATCAATTTCTAAGTCAAATATATGTAATGTGTCATTATTCTCTGTCATTCTATCTAACCAAAGTTTTGCAATCTCCATATTGTGATATTGAAGAGCTCGTCCATAAAACATTTTTGCGTAGTTATACCCCTGATTCCACTTTGCTCCAGATTCAGGGAATGCCTCCCACCCTTTTTCAGCCGCAGCAAAACCTTCTTCTAACTCCTTTTCATTAAGTTTATTTATAGCATCCTTACCATAGTTTATAACTGCTTCATATCTATCACTATCTAACAGCATTTTTTTATACCTCCTAATAGTTAAGTACATTTCCTACTTACAATTATATACCAAGTACCTATCAAATTCCTATTAATTCGTAGTAATTTTTCTTGTATTATAAATACAATTTTAGCTAATTATACAGTATTTCATAGACTTCATAAATCATAAAAAAGACAGAATAAGAATCCTGCCTCTCATAAATGCTATTTAGTTGTATATTGCCTCGATAAACTTGAATTTGTCTATACAGTCCACTTCAATCTAAGAGGATATATTTCAATGACATAGTGCTCCTCGTCTATATCAGTTGTAGTGTGTGAATCCGCAATGCAGATGTGAACACCTTCAATATTTTCGTTCTTAAAATTAGTGGCATTTCCCATAGCTATGTATTGAACAGCAATGTATTCAATAGATCCTTCAAACGGTTCAAGAGGCATTGTTTCAAGTGGTTTTTCAATATCTATTCCCATCCTTGCCAGATAATCTGACAATTCCGGATATGTTTCCTTGACCTCCTTATAATAGTTTCTGCAATAGTTACAGGAACAGAGATTTTCATTATTTAATGCTCTATAGTAATTTTCAGTTTTTATTTTGTCCATAATCATATCTCCACAAATGCCATAAACCACATACCGGATTTTCCGAAAATATGCCTCTTATTTCTAACATACGTTCTAGTTGTATAGTTGTAAGCGAGGCAAACTATTTTCTCTCTGAAAAAAAGCCTATTCGCTACAAATCGGCAATTTTACGGTAAAATTTCAAGCCAGTAGCCATCTGGGTCTTGAATGAAATATATGCCCATAGCTTTATTTTCAAAGCAAATGCATTCCATCTCCTTATGCTTTTTATGTGCTTCTTCAAAATTTTCCGCCTGAAATGCCAAGTGGAATTCACACTCTCCCAAATCGTAGGCCTGAGGATGGTCTCTCAGCCAGGTAAGTTCCAACTCAAAATCACCGACGTCACTCTTTAAGTAGACAATGATAAAACCGTCTCCGGTCTTTCGTCTCACCTCGTGTAAATCAAGTGCTTCATTATAGAATCGGATGGATCGTTCCAAATTCGTTACATTTAAATTCTCGTGAATCATCTTAAACTTCATAGCTCTTCTCCTTTTATTGCTTCCGTATGATTCTTAATTATACAAAATAGATAAATATAAATTCAGTCTCTGATTTAAATATCTTGCAAACATATCTGAATCATATCAATTGCCGCCTTTTCGTACTTAAATTATATATTTTTTAAGCACAAAAATCAATGCTGCTTCCATCTTTATTTATTCTCTAAATTTCAATCATTATTTCCATATTAGTAAGTATCAAAAAAACGCATTTAATCTTGCATAATCTCGCATCTTCCCTTTTAGTCCCGAATATTCTTCCCGCCACTGTTTTACGCTTTTATTAAAAGGTCAGCATTAAGGTCTGTAAAAATATGGTCCACAGTCTTGCTCACGTGTCTTTATATATGTCCATGACCAATCACTTGCAACTACTATATTTTATCAAACTTATCTATATATTTCGAATCCATTTTTTTTAATATAATAACCATTCTTTTTCAAAATCCATAATTATTATTTCATCGCATTTTCAAATGCTTGTGAAAAAATCTCTTCATCAAGTTCTCTTCTCATCTCTTTTTTTATTCTGAAACATTCTGCTTGATATTTTTTTGATCGTCTCGCCTTACTCTTTATTTTTGCACTGTTTGGAAAATCTTTAGAGAACTGTCCAAATGAAATTCTCCAGTATTTAGCCATCTCCAGAATCGATTCATATATTGCAAACAACTCTTTATCCGCAAAAACTGATGTATCTTTATTTTTTAGATACAGATGTAATCCTTTTTCAAATTCACGCCAATCGTCTTCTCTAATTTTTTCACTTTTATGGCGAATCCATTCAAAGATTCTTTCATCTTCTCTGTTTCCAACACGATCTAAAATATCCTGCCATTGCCTCCATGATAGCTTTTCAACAATCTCTTGATCATATTGTGAAAGTCTATAGCACTGGCCATAAAAGCTACGCGTCTCCGCATTAGTGCCTTCGTTTCTTTTTCTGTCTTCTTTTGTAGCAAAATTCTTTATCTCATCCCAGAACTCTCTACGTTCAGCAAATGAGATATCATACTTTGTCAAAAGTTCTCCTAAGATTTTACCTAGATTATACTTGTACAATACACTTTTACCATATGTCTCTTCTAAATCAGCTTCTATCTGAGGAATTTCTTCTTTTAAAGCCTTAAGAATTTCATCTATAGTTGCAATTTCTTGAGACGATAAAAGTCCTTCATATAATAAATGTCCTTCAGCATCTAATCTTACTATATGTCCCATTCTTCGTCACCTATAATTTCAAACTTTGATAATATACACTTTCAATTTTCTGCAAAACCTGCTCCGCCGCTTCCTGAGGTTCAAGTTCCACAAAGTCATTTCCAACATTTCCGAACATATCATATTTTCCTTCAGACAGATACAATAGCACGAACTGTTTCAACATTTGCTCGCGCAAATAATCATGCTGAATGTCTGCATAATCCTCCAAGTTAGTATACGCAGCATGTCCTATATTTAATGTAATGGTTCTTCCTTTTCCAGGAGTATTCCAAGACCTTCTGTAATCTTCTGGAGATTTTACAAGATTAATATCAAATGAATCTTCACTGCCGTGTTTATCATCTGAATTCAAAAATATCTTATAATGATAAAACGTAATTTTGTCACCTTTTTCATACTGTGAATCGTCCTCATTAGCAATCAACCTTGCTCTGAGTTCCAACACACCATCCGTTAAATATTTTGAATATGTAGCCTCGTTAAAAATAATTTCTTTAACCGGATCTGTAACTATCTCTTCAAACGGGGCCAATACTCCTGTAATCTGTGCCACATCAATAATCTTAGGATTAGTAATATTGTTTGCATTATGAATGCTGATATTAAGACGGTAATTTAATGTCTCATTTCTCTTATTCTCAATCAAATAGGTTACATTTCTTAATTTCTCTCCGAAGTTTACCCTACGACTGCTCTCCGTTGGGAAAATACACTCATGAAGTGCTAATTTAACCTCTTCCCTGCTATTATTTGGTCTATCAATATCAAAAAAATAAGGTAATTCCTTTCGTTTTTCTTTTCCACTTCCTATTACTTTTACAGAAAGTGAAATTATATTTTTTGCGAACTGAACAGAGTTATCCTTTGTAATTCGATGTTCAAAGTCAAGCTTTTTCACTGCACCAGATTCAATAGATATTTTATCTTTTTTTATAACCGAAACGACAGAACCAGTTTGAGGGTTCACAACAGATAAGTTATATTCAAATCTCTTAGTAACTGTATATAAGCTACTCATTCTTACAGAAAATTTAATAGTATCCCCACCAGTTACTCTTTCAGAATTTTCTTCAGGGTATCTAATGTTCTGCCAGCGAACATCAAAATCTGCCCTCTTAGGTCCCTTGCCAAGATTCTCAAAATCAAGCTTTCTAAACAGCTCCTGAATATCTTCTTTTATTTGGTTTAATTCATCTTTTAGTTTCTTATCTTCACTTTCTTTATCTTTAATGTATCCCCATTCAGTTAAACAAGATGTTACTTTGCTTTGGGTATAGTTCTTGAGGTTTTGATATTGTAACATCTTCTTTTTTCCTTTACTTACACCAAAGTGAACCTTGTCTTCAATATCAGAGAGTTCTGCTTCCCACTTTTTATCAACCTCAATATATCCCCAATACTTATCATCCACTTTCTTAGGTATCTCTTTTAGATCAATCTCTCCGATTTTCATACCTTTTCTATAATATGAAATACCTTGCCATATATTACTTCCATCATCAAAAACATATAATCCAAAATGCTTTACTTTATAACCTGATAGATATTCTTCTGGTGAAGTCAATTCATATGCATAAGTACACTGTTTAATATCGTTTGGAACGGTAACCCTATTCCCATTTACAGTAATAGCAGCATCATCCTTTAATCGTTCAATGATAATCCACCATGATTCTTGGATATCTTTTATAATAGTTCCATCATTTATTGCATTAACAAGTTCTTCTTTTGGTGAAACTATAATAATTCTCGTTCCAACGGTTGCTTTTTCACCAAGACCTGTTTCTTCAAGAATAAATTTCTTAGCTTTATCTCCTTCATAAGCAACAGATTCTACTTGACCTTTTTTATTCACATTAGCCACGTATATTCCGTCTTCACGTAAAGAATCAAAATAGTAGGTATAATCTTCAGAAGCAACAGAGTACACACTCTTTCCCGCTCCATACAGACCACCTCCGGTAGTATTACCACCAGAGTTAAACATAGATGTGAAACGAGATAATCTTTCTTCTGCTGGCAATATTTCTTCTCTTGCCATCATTTCATTAATCTCTTCTGCTGGAGTAATTTTACCAGTTAACCCCATTGTCCCACTATCTGATACAACAATAAATTTTCCCTTATTATTTTCAATATACGAAATATCACATTTCCAATTTTTCCAATTATTAGTCCGTCTTGCTCCTACAGCATTTTGTATAGCGTCTTTCTGGAATCCATTAGGAAAATCTACTCCGGCATCTTCATATGCACCGATAATCCAATCAACGTTTCGCTTGTAATTTTGCGGAATAGGTGTAAGTCCCATATATACCCTCCTTAATCTAATGTAAATCTTGTACTTTTCTTACTTTCAATCTTGTTAAATTTCTTTCTTGCTTCTTTAACCTCAGATTCAATAGCAGAAAAGATTTTGTCCACATCCTCTTGCGAATAATCATACGCACTTGAATTCGAACAATTTCCAAGAAGTTGTAGCATATCTATTATTTTGTTAGTGCGTGTTTCTGCGAGTCTTACAAATTTTTCTCTTTTAGTTTCACGTTCTTTTTCCATATAACAACCTCCATTTTTTATATCTTAATAACATTATATTTTTCACATAATTTTCTGTCAATAATATTTTCCAAATATTTGCAACATTTTTTATATATTATTTTCAAAAACATGCATAAATAAAAAATAGCCGTAGAATAAATGCACTCTACGGCCACACATATTGTTTATTTTTGAGATTTATTTCAAATATTTCAGTAATATTTCAGCTATGCCCTTTGCCAGGAGAGGTGGAACAGCATTTCCGACTTGCTGATATTGGGAATCCTTTGTTCCTATAAACTCAAATGAATCTGGAAATGATTGTAATCTAGCAGCTTCTCTTACAGATATCGCCCTATCTAATGATGGATGAATCCACATGGACTTTCTTACATTCACAACCGTACCGCTTGGTTTACTCGGATCAAGTCTCAAATAAATCGTATTCTGTGTTCTCTCTGGCTTAGAATAAGTATCCTTATCCTCAACATCCAAACTGTGAAAATTTTTCCCTTGTTTAATTTTTCTAAATCTGCTTAACGCCTTTTCTGTCGTTTTGGTAGTAATATGATTTTTGACACCCTCACTACCCGTTCTCATCAACATTGCATATTCACTTAAGTCATCATCTTTCTTATATTGTTGCAACTCCTGTTTTTTATCATACCCAACTTCGTAATCTGTCAAATCGGCAATCGCATCTCCGACTGTTGGAATCTCTTCAGCTTTCTGTATCTTGCTATAGTCTAATTCCTTTCCTGTTATATCATATATGTCTTTTCTAATCCCAACCACTATAAATCTTCTACGTTCTTGCGGAACACCAAACCACTCCGCATTAAACACATTGCCCTTTTGTATATACTCGTTTCCGAGAATTGCATTCACATAATCTATTACTGAATACGATTGAGTAATGAATCTTAATCCATGTTCTTCTGAATACTCATATGACCCTATCAATTCATTACTTGTTATTTCGCGAATAAACTCTATCAATTTTTGTAAATCAACCACATAATCAAGATTTATCTCAATAGTATCCCAATTTTCCTCTTTCAGTGATGACAATATTACAGATAATTTATTCGTCATTATTATAGTTCCGTAATCTGTGCTAGTCTGATTCTCAACTAGATAATCTGAAATCATTCTTTTAATAAGTGATACATTCTTGGTCAAAAAATTTGGAAGTCTTCTATCGTTACCCAAATTTTTTCTCAGAACACTTAATAAATGCTTTAATTTTGAAGGTATATCATACGCCACTAAATTTTCCTGTGGTAACTGTTCCAAATCTATATCAGCAAACACTCGGTCAGCCAATACTAAGGAATCTATTCTCTTTGAGATTTTAAATCCTTGTGCAATCAATGCTTCAATTTCAGCATTGTCTTTATATGAATCATAGAATCTGTGTGTATGAGACTCTAGCATGCTCACATTTTCCATAACAAATGCTTTCGGCCTTATCTGTTTAATCGCTCTGAAATATTCTTTCACAAGACTATTATTCATGCTAATAAGGTGATTTTTTTGTCTGTTTGCGTTGGAGAAGCCTTGGCAAGGTGGTCCACCAATCACAACATCTATCCTACCACCTTTTCTTTGATTTAATGCGCCAAAGTCATAACCTATCACATTGTTTATGAATTCAAATCCCTCTGTGTGTTTTGCAATATTCTGTTTATATGTTGCTCTGGCATTCTCATTTATCTCTGCTGCTGCAACAAGCTCATACTCTCCTGTTAAATAGAAACCATAGCTTAGGCCACCCGCACCCGCAAATAAATCAATAGTCTTAATCATCTAATTTACCTCGACCTTCTGCGTCAGTAACTCGGTTTTTACTACGCACCCACGAGTCACTTCGCTAATTTCAAATTCCCATTTGCTATCTATTTTATATCCTGGAAGCCCTTGAGTGTTAACCCTCTTTTTTACCGTGTCTCTGCTACTACCAAGATGTTTACATATTTCTTCCATCGAAACCCATTTCTCTTCAGTCATATCATCCCTCCAAAAACATCATTTTATTTTAACTCATTTAGCAGCAGAATTCAAGTGGATTTATAGCTAATATATACTATTTGTCACTAGTATCTATTAATAACGCCTAAGATTATGATAGCATTTTATAAATAATTCCCAAAGGATCTAACCCATTTGTTGGTTCATCTAGTATTAATAATTCCGGATTATTTATTAGTGCCATTGCAATTCCAAGTCTTTGTTTCATACCTAACGAAAAATTTCTTGCCAATTTTTTATTCGTGTCTTCTAACCCAACTATTTTTAACACATAGTCAATTCTTCTTTTATCAATATTTAATAATACTGTTAAAACCTCTAAGTTTTCATATGCTGTTAAATTGGGATAGATGGCAGGATGCTCTATGATAGCTCCAACTTTTTTTAAATCTTCTGTACACATGCTTTTTCCTTCAAAAAAAATATCCCCTGATGTACAATTCATAACTTTAGTAATCACTTTTAATAGCGTTGATTTTCCAGCACCATTCGGTCCTAATAGTCCATATATCTTTCCTTTTTCTACTTTAATTGATACATTTTCAAGTATCATTTGTCCTTTGATTTTCTTTGTTAAATTTCTTGTTTCAAGCATAATTTCCATATATTATCCCTCCGTTTCTTATGTAATCAATTCTAATAAGAAAAAATAACCAAATTATAATTACTCTATTTATACAATAAAAAAAATATATAAACTTTAAATGGAGCAAGCACAGTAAGTGTACGTATACTTACGAAAATGAAGAACTAGCATCTAGGCTGGTGGATTTCTTTTTTCAACAATAAAAATCCATAGTTATGCGTTTTTGGTTTAATGTAGATGACAAATCAACAATCAACCAAATGGGTCATATCTTTGGATTATCTATATTTTACAATTGATTAGTAAGATTAGTGTTTTCGAGGATCATTTCACCTGAACTTAAGTCCAGGATCAAGATTGATATTGAAGTATAAACCCACAGACGCAGAAATACTCCTAAACCATAATGGCTTAGAAGTATTACTTTAATTGTGAGCTCCCTGTCGCCTTTGTTAGCAAGGTGGTCTATTTATAATTTAAACTAGAGCTTCTTATTTGTAAAGTGTAAAATATAAATGAACAATTAGTGGAATATAATAATGTACAAATAAGAAAAATATGATACTGTATTCGTGGAGGTAAATGCACATGAATACAGTACTATTAACTCAACTAAAAATATTAAAAATGAGCGACATTAAACCAAATTTTTCAGAGCTTGCAAGGTTATATGAAATGGACCGAAGAACTATTAAAAAAATACTATGAAGGATATGAAGGAAAAACCTAAAAATAGATATAAAAACTAGTAAATTAGACAAATATAAAAGAATTAATAGGTATCAAACTTGCAATTAAGGGGGTCAATGTCAGGTCTGTTTATGAATATTTAATATCTGAAATAGATTCTGACATTGGGACATACTCTAATTTCAATAAGTATGTTAAAAAGAAGGTTTGAAACCAAGTAAAAACTCCCAAAGGGTTCCCACGATATGAAACGTCACCTGGAATACAGGCTCAAGTTGATTGGAAAGAAGATATATCTATAAAAAAACAAATTCGGAAAAAAATATTCACGTTTCACGTTTTTTTAGCTACAAGTTAGGTTATTCAAGATATCCAGTCTTCATTTACAAGTCAAGTCGTACAAGAGAAGATGTAATTGACTGCCTTATTGCATCTTTTAAAAATACTGGTGGCGTACCTAAGGAGATTCTTTTTGACAACATGTCGTCACTTGTAACTTTTAAAGATGGGCATGCAACAATTAGTCCTAAAATACAGGCTTTCGCCAAGGATTTTAACTTTAAAATCAAACGATGTAAGCCATATCATCCTTTCACTAAGGGTAAGGTTGAAGCTGCAAATAAATTCATTGCTTGGATACTACCATATGAAGGCGAGTTTGAAACAGAAAAAGACCTAATTGAAATATTATCTGGTATAAACAAGAAAGTATGCACTAGGATTTGCTATGAAACAGGACTTACACCAGTACTATTACTGCAAAAAGAAGCAGAGTACCTACAACCACTGCCTGATATAAATATCGTGGAATCCTATACAGCAAAAAAACTCGACGCACGACCGTCACAAAAGATTCCATGATTACCTATTTAGGTTGCAAATACTCTGTTCCACATCAATATATTGGTAAAACAGTTTGCCTATCTGTCACCAAAGATATGTTATACATATATTATAGCACAGATTTGATAAGCATGCACAGTATAAGTAACCGAAGGTTAAATTACAAAGAGGAACATTACAAGCAGCTACTCAAGTATTCTATCAAAAATGAAGATTCTATAGATGAGTTAGCTGAAACTAATTTAAGGCAGATGGATGAATTTCTTTAAGGAGGAAAAAAATATGTCATCACATCAAAAATTATTAAATGGACTAGAAGAGATTGGTATAATATGTATTCAAGATCATATTGATACCTATATAGATCTCGTAAACCAGGGGGAAAAATCCTTTGGAGAGGCTCTTGAAGAGCTTGTTGAGATCGAGCGTGTCTACCGACAAGCGAAAAGGGACAGTATTAATTTACATATTGCTAATTTCCCATTCCTAAAAACCATTGATGATTTTGACTTCGGATTCCAACCAGGAATCAATAAAAAAGAAGTCTTAGAACTAAATAATCTAGGTTTTTTGGAAAAATATGAAAATATAATATTTGTTGGTTCTAGTGGAGTAGGAAAGACTCATTTAGCTACATCTCTTGGTATTAGCTGTACGAAAGCGAGATACCAAACATACTTTATATCCTTTGAATCCTTAATCTCACAACTAAAAAAGGCCTTAAATGAGAATAAGCTTGAATCACGATTAAAGTTTTATGCCAAATACAAGGTTTTAATTATAGATGAAATTGGATATATGCCAATTGATAAAGATGCTGCTAACATGTTTTTTCAGCTAATCGCTAAAAGGTATGAAAAAAATACTACAATTGTGACAACAAATATGCCATTTTCCAAATGGGGTGAGTTCTTTGGTTCGTCGACTCTGGCCAATGCAGTTTTAGATAGACTTTTACACCATTCTAAAATTATATCAATAAAAGGCCCCTCATATCGTCTTAAAGACAAGAGATCCTTCATTGATGATAAGAGAGTTGATGGATAGTTGAGCCCAAATTGTACATTTTTATTTTCCATTTTTGTACATTTTAATATTGATATTTACATTATTCAATAATATAGGCTGAAACAATTTCTCCATAGTAGGTAGTATGCGGATCCCTATTTGCCCCAACTGCTGTCCCATCAATATTCTGAGGATAAAGTGTAGAGTTGATTTCTTCGTCAAGCAAAGATAAATCCTGCTTTTGGGCATACATAACTCGGCATTCCAGTGTCAAAGGAAATTCCTTAATAGCGGGAACCGAAATTTCTTCCGGATCGACTATGGTAAGCCCAGCTTCCTTGATCTTGTCTATATCCCTGCCGCTCTTACCACCACAAACGCCTATTATTCTTTTATCATATTCACCAATGGGTACATTCACAGTAAATTCCGGATTCTTGTCAAGCTGCCCTTTGGTATACCTTCCTTCACGAACATACACGGCTATAACAGGTCTTGACCAATTTATTCCAAGCGTACCCCAGCCTATTACCATGGAATTTACCTTGTCTGCCTTTGACGTTAGCAGCACTCCCTTTGGCAGTGCTTTTATGATTTCATTTGCATAATCGCTGATTTCTATTTTTCTCTTCGGCATAGTGAGTCTCCTCCTTCGGCTTTTACTAGTTTCATTTTACTTTACCTCCTCTTCGTGACATAAAATAAACGTGCGGATTTTCAACTGGATTTACGCAGTTGAAATGCCACACATTGTTTCTATATTATATATGAAATATCTCAAAATTTCAAGTGGTCGAATTTCCAGATATTTTGTTTCATTGTATATGGGCAGTTTGCACAAATATCATGCGAATGCTAGTCTCCGTCTCCGGTGATAGTAGTGTGGGTTCCTCTTTTTCTAACATCCCTTCTAATTGTATAGTCGTAATCCATGCTAATGGTTTTCTCTCTGAAAAACAGCCTGTCCGCCACAAATCGGCAAATTTACGGTAAAATTTCAAGCCAGTAGCCATCTGGGTCTTGAATGAAATAGATTCCCATAGCTTCATTTTCAAAGCAAATGCATTCCATCTTCTTATGCTTTTTGTGCGCTTCTTCAAAATTTTCCGCCTGAAATGCCAAGTGGAATTCACACTCTCCCAAATCGTAGGCCTGAGGATGGTCTCTCAGCCAGGTAAGTTCCAACTCAAAATCACCGACGTCACTCTTTAAGTAGACAATGATAAACCCGTCGCCGGCCATTCGTCTCACCTCGTGTAAATCAAGTGCTTCATTATAGAATCGAATGGACCGATCCAAATTAGACACATTTAAATTCTCGTGAATCATCTTAAACTTCATATCTCTTCTCCTTTTACTGTTTCTGTATTATTCTTAATTATCAAAAATAGACAAATATAAATTCTGTCTCTGATTTAAATATCTTGCAAACATATCTGACTTATATCAATTGCCTCCTTTTCGTACTTAAATTATATATTTTTTACGGGTTGATTGTATAATCAACCGCAAATCGTAGACAAAGTCTCTTAAATTATTCATGATTTAAGAGACTTTGTCTACGATCTGAAGCAATCCTTTTCGGATTGCTTGGTTTAATGATATAATATGTATGTCCTATCCCTCTAAAGGAGGTGATATATTGATTAACTGGACACTTTTCATAGCGGGAAATGTTATTTGCCCTATAGTCGTTGGTCTTATATTGCATTATGCAATACAATTCCTAGACAATAAAAAGAAATAATGTTTAAAGGGAAGAGCGGCAACTCTTCCCTTTTTTGTCCTTGATATATTGTATATCGAACACTCTTCATCTGTACACTTGTATTATACCACCCCTTAAAAGAGGTGTCAAACAAATTAATAAATGGTGTTACGTCTTTAATATCTTTTAAACCATTCTTTTTTTGCATTGCCGAATTTTCTTGTAGAAACTCCATACCTTTGATTGTTAGCCTAGGCTCTATAGCTTTAAATCCATAGCCATCCGCATAGTTGACTCTTTCAAAGCCATCAATCAATCCTTCACCAATCATTGATTGTAATATTTTATTTCTTCTCTCTTCTGATATTTTTAATGCCTTTAGAAATGTACCATCAAATCGGTTGCTGTTCATAGATGCTTCTATTTCAACCAGTATCTTATACGCTATCTTTAAGGTTATCCATTATATCACCTCTTTTATATCATCTATTGTAATACCAATAGTTTCCCAAGTGCTAGGATCGTCACCTACATCAGCAAGAAATTGAGTATCGCTGAACACTTCAACAATCGCTGCTTGTCTGCCATCTTTTAAAACCACTGTATCGTTAAAGCTAAACGGAACCCCCAGTCTAACTGGGGGTTTTCATTTCTACAAAAAATAGACCTTATAGAAAGATTTCCAGGTCTATTTTTTACAAGTTTTTTCAATTTCTCTTGCTATCTTACTCTTTCTCAATTTTCCCTCTCGTATGTATTTTAGTAAAACAGCAGGATTTAGACTGTATGATAACTGTAATTTATAGTAATTTATCCATTATATCACAGCGAATATCCAAATCGCTAAGTATATTATTAAGGTGTAAAAACCACTATATTTGAATATTATCACCCGTATTCCTATACACAGTAAGATTAAATCTATTATCTTTAAGCCCTTGTAAATCCTTCCCGTATATTTTTCAGTAAACCTAGGCTTTGAAATCCATTTTATCAAAATACACCAAAATATTGAGCCTTGTATAAGTACAAAACTTAGTATTAATAAAGGGAATGAAATAGAAATCAGAGCATTCGTACTAGTAATCCATTTTTTAAATAGGAAAAAAATTAACCCAAAATACTACTACGGCCACTAACTCTCCAGTGGCTAGACTGGTTAGTCTTTGCTTTATTTGTTTTTCAAACTATTACCTCCAAAAATTCCTAGACTCAATCAATTCTTCTAAATTTACAAAATCATCATTTGACATTTAATACCTACTCGATTAAATCACCTGTTTTCTATAAATTTTTAATATACGAGTCTATATCGAAAGGTTCAAATCTAGTATCCTTTGGTAAATATAATGGATGACGTGGATGGCCTTTTTCAGTCAACTCACCTGCATTATGCCACTTCGAATTAAAACTTTTACTCAAATCAACTATGCATTTCAAACAATCTTTAAGATAAGACCTCTTATAAATATTTGTTCCCCATGCAGCCCAGATTATAGGTGGACTCTTTATATTATTAAAAATCCATTTAAAAGCTTCCATATTTTCTTCATGAAGTTTTTCATTAAAAATCATATCCATATCACTAGGATTTGTTGCTCTTTGTGCATATACATTAAACATTATATATGAGTCAAAACCATTGTTTGATGCTAATCTATCAACAGATTTCATTGTATTATCTAAGTCATTTGGCCCTGCTGTAGATGGATTAATTCCAATCACAATAATTGGTTTATTACCTTTGGTTCCAAGTACATATCTATATTGAGTATAAAAATTCTGGATAGTATATCCATTTACTTCTATCATAATTTAAACTATTGTTATTCAAATTTCTTGCATACTTAAATTTAAGTATTCTACTATCACTTTTTGTCACTGATTCTTGCTCATTTAAATCATATTCTTCCAAAAACTTCTAAGGCCTTGATATATAATGAGTATTTTTTTACTCTTTTATACCATCCATTCTGTCAATATTAATATTATGTTTTTAAATCTTGAATCTTAACTTCTCTCGCAATTTGATTTTTTTAGATATAGATTTTATATACTCCATATATGGTACTTCCTTTTCATGAGTCAATAATCGTAATATATCGACTACTTCAAGAGGAAAGCCCTCTTTTATTAAATAATCAAAGTCATATTTATCCCTATGATCTTCGACTAAATCATGAAGTAATGCAACACATGTAGCACATTCTCCATCCACTTGAGTTGCAAGGTAGAATGGATGGAAAACATAAGGATATCCACCTTTATCAAAGTCTTCTTTATGAGCTTCGTACATAATTTTAATAGCTTTTTTTACTAATTCTGAATAATACATTATATCTCCTCTTAAAACACTACAAAATTTATTTTTATACTCTATAAAATCCACATTTTTATACCTAGATGAAATAAACACCTCCACATAAATCTGTGCTATATTCCATTCTCCAGGCATATATATCATACAATCAAATTTTTAAGCAAAATCATCATCGAGATATTTTCTTATAATCCTCTTTGTTTTTTCTACAGGCAAAGGAACCTCGTCTTCACTAAAATATTCAATCTCCTCTACCTCTACAACTGCTTCATGATTATCCCGGCCTGCAGGAACAATAACTAAATCACCAACCTCTATACTATCATTATCAGTGATATAATACGGTCATTGGGTTTACTTTGATAAAAAAGTCGGATAAGATGTGGCTCTCCTTATTAAGCACAGCAAAAAACCAATACATATATGATTATTCTTATTATCCTCATTTGTTCTAAGTTTTTCTGCATAAAATACTATCTCCTTCTATTGGATTATCTTATTAAGAATATAACACCTGCCTGAATCACCGATACAAGTGGTACAATAATTAATGGTGCAACGACAAAGTGTTCCTTTATTGCCAAATGTTTCATCCAATTACCAAATTCATAATCTGGGTGTCCTTCTGTACCTGGAATCACAATTTTTGACTTATACTTACCTTGAAACAAAAGGCAGTCCAACAAAAAGAAATCTCCTAAGTTTAATATGTACCACTGAATGTATCCCATTATAAAAATATTCCTAAATCCAGTAATTCCTGTGTGCAGGAGGCTTACTATGGAATATATCAAACAAATCCCTACAATCACAATCGTTAGCATAACATTAATTTTTTTCTCTTTTTTTGTCATTTGTTCCGGTGCAGCCTTCTGAATTGCTTTTGGATAAGAATCAAAAAAGTATCTTGGATTAATGAGAACCAAAGCAGCTACTAGACCATTGAAGATTGCTGCTATTGCTACACCATCTAAAATTGCTTGAATTGGATCCATAAAGACCTCACATTTCTATTATTAGATTATATTTTGTTACTTTACTATAAAAGGTATTTTATACATCCATGGATATATTGTCTTTAAACAAATACTAGTATTTCATCAGTTAATTGCTGATACACTCATTATTCAGTATATAGCCTTTCTTCTTTAGCATAAATTTTTTTCTCCAAAATTCATACTTTAGAAATATACTATAAATACTAACAACTTTTAATCTTCTCTCCCATGGTATAACACAAAAATTTATACCCTTTAAAAATTCATTTATTTCTATAATATGACTTGATGGAATTATCACTCCATCTTTAATATATAAAAATGCTTCCCCATAATCATTTTCTGTTTTTTTCTATGGCGTGTGAAAGCAACCATTTTTTTAATTTTTCATATTATCATTAAGTTGATTCCAATCATTATATGGTGTATCTTTTGATTCATCAAGTTCAAAATTAGATCTATGAACTTGGTCAATTGTAGCATAAAAAAATCTATTCTATAACTTTTTAGCATTTGATTTCCAAAAACACTCTAATTCTTCTGCTTTCTTAGATAATTTACTCAAAGTCATTAAAAATTCTGGCCTTTCATGTATATTAGCACCATAACTTGTTACATCGTTATTATACATAAATCCATTTACACAATAATCATAAAACACTCTACGGGCTACATATTTTTAAATTCTCTTCATCTCCTGTTAAATCAACTTTCCCCGAATAATTATCATAGTCAATATCATATTTCTTGCCATCACAAATTATACATTTATTAGGAAGGTCGAATTCAATACCTGATTTTTCAAGCATTCTTTTCAGCATGGTATCCTGAGAAAGTACCTTCTGTAAATCCATCAATCCATTTATTTTAATTTCTCTACACTCATCTAATGAACATACAATATGAAATGCAATAATTTTTTTAATCTAGAAATATCAACAGATTCTATTCGTTCAATGTTCCTTTTTCCAAAAAAAGTTCATAATTTTTTTCACATTCAATGAAAAAAATTCACTAAAAATAATCACCATCAGTCATATTCATAAATTCCAACACAAACTTATAGGCACTATCACAGGGTTCTCAAATCATACTCCATATTAATAACTCCTTCATCAACATCTAAATCACTTATTACATAAACTTTACAAACTATTTAACATATTTTCTTGTGAAAATCTACATCATCTATTTAGAGTCTGAAAACTAATGTCTGTTTTAACAGTAGACATTATCAACTCTTATAATATGTTTACTAATTTTGATAAAAACCTCAAAAATCTACTTTTCATTATTTGTATAAGTTCAATCACATTTTTAGTTGGTTATCTCTACATCCATATAATTAATTTATAATATTTATATTAGTATAAATTTTTTTCTTATTACTATAATGTTTATTAAACTATTTTTTTCAATTATGACTCTCTTAGACAACTTAAAGTTTATACATTCATTTATCATATTCGTTATTTATACTTAATTATATAACTTCAAATAATCTCCCAATGTTTCTATATTAGTATGTATACCATATAATCTATTGTTCAGCTAAGTATTTTTGATATCTATAGTTAATACGTCAAATTGCAACCCAAGGTCTTCAGTCTATTAATACAATCTTGTTAAAAATATCAAAAATATCATTATACCCATAATTTGTAATAGCTTTTTATTCTCACAAAAAGTAATAAGGATGAATTTAACTACACATATATGGAGTTAAATTCTATTTTTTAGTAACCATTTATAAAAATTAGGATATATGTCAATTTCATACTATACTTATATAATCTCAAGATATATGTGTAGTATTTACTCTAAACAATTCAAATATATCTATGATATTAATATCTTAATGATACTTCTTACTTCACACCTATAGAATCTAGCATAATTTTAAACACTTGTCCAAGTGTAGGGATCGTTATATAAGGACAATGATTTGTTAAATTTTCTAGGGCGTGCATCTATATGTATTAATTAAAGATTCTTCTAGAATTTCACCTTTTTTTAACTATTATAGTAGCGTATCCTTCTTGACCATCAAAATTCCACTTAAAAATAATAATAAATTACATTCTCTTTCTCCTCCTTGTAATCATAACTATATGAAAAATAAACTCATATTTTTTTATAATCTTTTTCCCCGTATTACTTGAACTACTAAGATGTTTTTCTCATTTATATAATCACCCCTTATATGAATACTATTTACATGTATTCATTACCTTAACTAAAAAAATATAATACTTGAAAAAAATCTATTTATTTTTGAAACTTCATTCACATTTTTATTATACTTATTTTACATTTTCCTATTAACTATCCAATTATTTAAACTTAATATTTTTTTATATTTTTTTAAGTCAATTTTATTTCTTAAAAAAATATTAACACTATCACAGTAGATTGTTGCCAATCGAAAGTTGCTTCGTTCTTTCTATTAGGTAAGCTTTGCATGATATGTACCTTTATATGTTTGCATCCGCTCCTAACTTAACTAATAAGGTTACGGCTTCAACATGGAATGAGTGAACACCAAGTATATCAAGCGTTCGTATGCGGGAACATATCCACATACTTTTTAACGATAGCATAAGGTCATCGTTAAAAGGTATTACCTCGACAAGCTGTGAGTCATCTATTTTTTGATGGTTTTGAAAAAAATAGTAAATATACTCCAAATACAAACTTGATTGCTGCATCAATATATGCAACTAACACCAATGAAATATCAGTAAAAATATAAGCTACAGCAATATTTATAGTACAAATAATCCCCAAATATATCATTGATTTTCCATGCACAAAATAATATGGAAAAAAATGCAAAGCCGTCGCCATTAATGCACCCAGCCAAATTAATCGCCAGTTCTCAGTTGCAAAAAAAGGTCCCCCTAAGAAAACCATTAACACGAATAATAAAATAATCGCATACAGAGAAACTTTATCTTGAAATTTACTCGACGAACCGTTGGACAGTTTATTCAACACTTTTTTATTCATATTTAATGAGAAAAAACTGATAACATATCCAATGCAAAATACTTGCATATTGATGATTTGTTTTCCTCCTGTTAAAGTTGCCAATGAAATAATCACCGCTACTACAATTAACCATAAACCACAGGCTCTCTTATAATTAAATTCCAACTTTTCATCTTTATTATAATTTAAAAGAAACATAAATTCCTCCCTAAGATTTCTAATTTCTCTTTGTTTAAAAATAAATCCCATTATAGTTTCTCAGCGTCTACAGGAATAGCCCAATATGAGCCAAACTTTGTGGCACCAGGTATACGTCCCTCTGTGCAAAGGACCTATACTCTTCTGACTATAATACCCCCTTTTTCTGATGTTTGCTTTATTGATAAATATTCCATCATGATCTCTCCGTAAATAACTTTACAGCTGCACTCATTAACAATAGTATATTCCAAACTACGAATAAAATCAAATTGCAAATATAACAAAAAAGCAATACTTTTCGGATTGCTTGGTTTAATGATATAATATGTATGTCCTATCCCTCTAAAGGAGGTGATATATTGATTAACTGGACACTTTTCATAGCGGGAAATGTTATTTACCCTATAGTCGTTGGTCTTATATTGCATTATGCAATACAATTCCTAGACAATAAAAAGAAATAATGTTTAAAGGGAAGAGCGGCAACTCTTCCCTTTTTTGTCCTTGATATATTGTATATCGAACACTCTTCATTTGTATACTTGTATTATATCACCCCTTAAAAGAGGTGTCAAACAAATTATATAAATGGTGTTACATCTTTAATATCTTTCAAACCATTCTTTATTTTTTCCATTGCCGAATTTTCTTGTAGAAACTCCATCCCTTTTATTGTTAGCCTAGGACTCATAAACATAACTATATTACCTGTTTTTGATTTTGATATCTTTATTCCAGTTAAATACCCCTCATCTAACAAAGTTTCAATTATCTTATTAACTCGATTATCACTTGCTTTCAAATCTTTGATAAAAGATTCATCAAAGCTTATATCATCCATCTGTTTATCGACTTCTGAAAGAACCTTGTACACTATTTTCATACTATACATTATATCACCTCTATTTGAAAAAAACTGTGTTAATTCTATATCTGACTCTACATACAATCCATCGAAGTCAAAATCATTAAATACCCTTAGTTCTTTTCCATCGATATAATAATACTGTATTTTAGAATCATCAACATCATGTAAAAACTGACCCTTTTTTATGTTAGGTATAAATTTTTCCAGTGCCTCACATTGCCTTATAAATAAATCTTCTGCAAATTGATCACATATATTATATATGTATTTATATTCTCTACTCATAATTTTTACCGTCCCTTTATAAACCTAACTTTTTATCAACACCTCTATTAGATTTTTTAGAAGTTCTTAGTATATCCTCATAAGCTTGCTGTCTAGTAACTTTCCTTGTTACTTCTTATCTGTTCCATGGCCAGTATTTTATATCTTATCGACACACCACTTAAGTTATTGCCAAAGCTTTCATCCTGCATATCAGGTGTGTAGGAAAACTTATGTATATCTCTTCTTACTCTATCCTTGTAGTTTTCTACCCATGCATCATTAACCTCTTTGATTAACCATCTAGCGTCATCATCTAACAGCATTACCCTAGGGCTACTTCTGACACCGTTAGTAATTTCTTCTGGTATGTAGCCTGTCCTACCTTTGCCTTGTAACGCTTAACATTTCCTCTATACTTTGACACCTACATTCTACCACAGAAGTATAGCAATAGATTTATTATTTAATTGTTCAACTTGATTATACAATCAACATTTAAATTATAATAGATATCCTGATCTAAATTTTAAAATGTTGTTTCCTTACTAATTCTATTACTCGCCAATATAGTATAAATTAAATAACCAATAAAAAAATGATACTAAAAAAATAACATTAATTTTTAACACAAAATAGAGATTTAACAAATTTGCGAACGCATGAAATAATATACAGTATCCCACAGATTTCGTTTGACGGTAAAGAAGTCCTAAAACAAAACTTAAAAAAATAATGTATATAAAAAAATAAAAACAAAAGAAATCCTTGATGACTTTCTCCAACTATAAACCATAAAGGCAGATGCCAAATTCCCCAGATTGAACCTACAATCAAATTAGATTGCCAATAAGTATATTTTTTTATCAAGTAAGGGTTGTAGTATACCTCTCCATCCTAATTCTTCATGTCCACCACCAAAAAAAATTAGTTGTATAAAGAATAATGGCATTAGATAAATTGATACTCCATTCAATTCTAAGGAAGATACAGAAAAATAGTATCAAGATTGCTAACAAATGAATAATGAAATAAATACTACTATTTTTTTCTTTTTATTAAATACAAAAATGTTTAAATTTTTATATTATTACTTTTCATATAAAAAGCCACTTGCAATAGCTGGACCAAGTGCACCTACTATATGTAACATTCTCCTATAAATGTTTCTAATCCCAAAATATGAGATTGAGTAAAGATGGCAAGAAGTCCCCAAGCTATATAAGTAATTCCAAATGTACAATAAAGATAATTTTTTAAATTCTTTTTGTCAATTTCTGTCATTTTATCACCCTTATCTTGATTATTTTATGAATAACATTTTTACTGCTTCTTAGTTGCTGTCGATTATAACTACCTATATTCTATCACAAAAACACACAAAAGCCTTACAATCAAAGCTTTTCATTATTGATTCATACCAAGCTTTCTAGGCTTTCACTAGCAAAGCTACACACTCAGCGGTTCGCTGTTAACGTATCGTTTCGTCGTAATCTCCTCACTCTACGACAGCTATCGCATGGGCAGTATCACTGCTTCCACATGGATTGAGTGAACACCAAGTATGTCAAGTAGTTGCGTTCGTATGTGTGAACATATCCACATACCTTTCAACGATAACATAAGGTTATCGTTAAAAGGTATTACGTCGACAAACTGAGCTTTATCTACTAGATTTCATAATATCTATAGCAAACTTTCCACTTGCAGCAGCAATAGGAAGTCCTCCACTAGTTTGAATCCATTGACTTGCTAGATACAAATTATTTAAACCTTTAATAGTGCTCTTAACATGCTTGTTTTTATATCCTTTCTGTGGATTAAAACTCATGTAACCCCCTTTATATGCATTACACCAAGTTGTGAATGTGACTGGAGAATACGTTCCAAGTACGATAAGTTTCCCTTTAAGCTGAGGGAACTTTTTTTCAACCCTTAATCTCAATTCATCTGCAATTCTCTGTTTTTTTCTTGATTATATTTCTCTTTATTATTTTTTTAAACCAAACCAGTAATCATAATTTTTCAGCATTTTTGTAAAAACATTACACTGAATAACTCTCTTTCCCATAGGAAATAGAGTTTCATCATAATCATAAACACGCATTCCACAAAAATTGTGTATTTCTCCTGCAACATCATATTCGTCACAAGGAAAAATAATGCTTCCTTCAGGTAATTTCAAATCCGCTTCAGTAACTATTCCAAATGCAACCTGATAACCTGTATTAGAAACATATCCCTGTGGATTATCATACATATACCTAAGATTCTTATCTAAATACTTTTCATCAATTAAATCATAGAAAAGAGAATGCGGGTCTGCACACCAAATATAGTTATCTGATTTGATTACCTTTCCATTATTACCAATAATACTAACAATCTGCTTATCTGCAATATTTATTTTTTCAATATTAACACCTAAATGTAGTTTTCCACCCAAGGATTCAAATTTTGCAAGCATTCTGCTAACCAAGCCAACAGAGCCTCCCTCTGGAATAGCTGCTGTATTACTTGTATAAAAAGCATACGATGCAACAAAAGAGAGACAATAAAGTTGCTATTAAAGTAATTTTTAAAAATCGCTCTAATGTAATGATTTGTAAAACGATTTGTAAAAATCTTCCATAGACTGTTTTCCATATTCCTTTATAGCCTTATTAGCATCTTTCATGCTCATTCCTAGTTTAATAAATTGTATTAAATTCATATGAGCAATTGAAATATCACATGGTGGCTTTATACACTCTAAGGTTTTAACACAGTCAAAAAAACAAATTTAATTCTTTTGGTATCTTCTGGAGCAAGTTCTAAAAAAACTCTTTTCTTGCTTTCTCTAAATTTCTCCACAAATGTAGTGTTATTCCATCCATATTCATACAATAAAAATATGGCTCACGATAGATCTTCAAACTATCAGAAATAACTCCTAGATTTTCCCACATTTTATATAGTTGTTCATCCTTATTGCATCCAACAAGAAAATGTATACAATTATCTATATGATATCCTTGCCTGTTCCACCCTGTACACTCACCTCCAGGCATTTTGTTTTTTTCATATATTTCTACTGAATATCCAGCCTGCAATGCAAATATTCCAGCACTCAATCCCGAAACACCTGCTCCAATGATTACTACTTTTTTACCCATACTGTCTCAACTTCTCCTTCTTCTACAAAAAAATAAAATTTCTACACTGCTTAAATTAATGATTTTCACTACTTCGCTTTTTGTCTATGTCCTATACTTTCAGTAAACTATTTCACGCCACTCTCTGATTGTAGGAAATCTTTACAAGAGAGGTTACATATACTACGCTACTTCGTTGCTCGTACAAGCAGTGTTACACATTCTCCGGTTTGCTGTCTCCAATCACCACTTTGCCTTGCCCCTAGCTCTTGGACATCTGTAGCATGGGTAGTACCATCTTTTAGTTTTCGTCAATACCTGACTTAACTAAAAGGGTAACGGCCTCGCAATGAACACTATGAGGGAACAAGTCAACAGGCTGGACCTTCTCACACCCATAGCCCCTATCCACCAAATACCTCAGGTCCCTGGCCAGGTACTTGGGTTACAGCTTACATAGACTACCCTATCAGGCGCCATCTCGACTATGGTATCTAATACCCTTTCATCGCAGCCCTTCCTAGGTGGGTCCACTACGACTACATTGGCTCTCTTGCCCTCCTTGTATATTTCAGGAACTACCTCTTCTGCCTTGCCTACAAAGAATTCTAGGTTATCCATACCATTCAATTTGGCGTTTAGTCTGGCATCCTTGATTGCATCTTCAACTATTTCTACCCCGTAGACAAATTCTGCCTTTTGGGCTAGAAACAGGGATATAGTCCCTATTCCACAATAGATATCAAATACCCTGTCCCCCTCTTTTAGGTCTGCATATTCAAGGGCCTTGTTGTAAAGGACCTCTGTCTGAATTGGGTTTACCTGGAAGAACGATAATGGGGATATTTCAAACTTTAGGTCGCCTATATTGTCTACTATCTTGCCATTTCCATACTTGTTTATATTCTTTAATCCTAGGATTACATTGGTCTTGTCCTTGTTTATATTTACCACCAGGCTGGTAAAACCTTCTACCTGGTCCTTTAGGCTTTCTATAAGCCTGTCTAAGCCCTTAAACCTATCCTCTGTAGCTACTAGGACTACCATTACCTGGCCACTTGTAAAGCCTACCTTGGTTACTATATGTCTTAGTAGTCCCTTGTGGCTTTTTTCATCGTATATGCTGATATTTTCTTCTTCTATGTACTTCCTTATAATGTCTATGATAAGGTCATTTTTCTCATCCTGGATAAGGCACTTGTCTATATCAATGATATCGTGGCTCTTCTTCCTATAAAAGCCTAACTTCACTTTTCCATCTTCCTTCTGGACTGGGAATTGGGCCTTGTTCCTGTACCTATATGGAACCTCCATGCCTATTGTATCAAAAACCTGTACATCTTCTAAGCCACCTATCCTCTTTAAATCTTCCTTGACCATATTAGTCTTCAGGTCTAGCTGCTTTTGGTAGTCTAGCTCCTGGATCTGACATCCACCACAGCTTGAGTATTTGGGGTTACAGGCCCTGTCTACCCTGTATGGTGACCTTTCCTTTATCTTAGAGACTACTCCTTCTGCATATTTTTTCTTGGACTTCTTGATCTTGACATCAACAACCTCACCCAATAGTGCCCCGTCTACAAAGACGGTAAAGCCCTCATGCTTGCCTATGCCAACACCATTTTGTCCTATATCTACTATCTTGCATTCGTATTTTTTGCCTTTTTCTAACATCTTCCATCCTTCTCAACACTTATTTATCTTTTACTAAACCTTATCAGGCTTTTTCTAACTTTTTCTTAAAATTTATCTATAATTAGCTTAGCAAATATTTGCTTAATCTAGGTCTAATCATTCTTATAAAATAATCATATACTACACCCTATTATATCACATAGTACCATTTATAAGGTCAAAAAATAGGCCGTAGACCCAATTTCATAGAAACTTGGATATACGACCTGATTTATCTCTTTTATTTAGCTAAAACTACTGTTCTCTACTAACAGCACCACTGGCTGGCTCTACCTTTATCATTTGTCCGTCCTTTATCTTCTTTGTGATATCTTCTACGGATACTATTACTGGTATGCCTAGGTTGATTCCTGCTATGGCAGCATGTGAAGTCATACCACCAGTCTCAGTTACTACTGCTGATGCCTTTTCCATGTACTTCAACATATCTCTGTCCGTACCAAGTGTAACTAGGACATCTCCTTCATTGAATTCCTTGTCTTCTCCTGGCATAATTACCTTGGCTGGTCCTTCTACACAAACCTTACCAATACCAACACCCCTACCTAGGAATTCGCCAATTACAGCAACCTTTACTAGGTTAGTTTTTCCTGTCTTACCTACTGGTACGCCTGCTGTGATTACAACTACATCGCCAGGATTTACTATTCCTGCCTTCTTAGCTACTTCTACTGATTCATCCATTACCTCATCAGTACTTTCAGCAAACTTAGAAATTAGAGGGTATGTACCCCATAATAGGGATAGCTTTCTTCTAACTCTTTCATTCTGAGTTGCCGCTATGATTGGAGACTTAGGTCTGAACTTAGATACCATCCTAGTTGTATAACCAGATGAGGTACAAGTTATGATAGCCCTAGCACCAAGGTCCATTGCTGTTGTACAAGTAGCATGGCTGATAGCATCTGTTACAGTTATTTCGTCTATGTCTATATTGTATTTAATCTTGTAGTCAAGAGTTTCTTCTGTTCTCAAGGCTACTCTGTTCATTGTCTTTACAGCCTCTACTGGGTACTTACCGGCAGCTGTTTCTCCAGAAAGCATTATAGCGTCAGTACCATCATAGATGGCATTTGCCACGTCTGTTACCTCTGCCCTTGTAGGTCTAGGGTTTCTAATCATTGAGTCAAGCATCTGAGTAGCTGTGATTACTGGCTTGGCTACCTCATTACACTTCTTGATGATCATCTTCTGTACAATAGGTACCTCTTCACTTGGAATTTCAACACCCATGTCTCCTCTGGCCACCATTATACCATCTGAAACCTGGATGATTGAGTCTATATTATCTACACCCTCCTGGCTCTCTATCTTAGATATGATGTGGATGTCAGGTGCATTATTTTCTTCTAGTACCTTTCTAATTTCAAGTACGTCAGAAGCCTTTCTAACAAATGATGCTGCTATAAAGTCTATACCCTGTTCTATACCAAACTTGATATCCTCTATATCCTTTTCTGTGATTGCTGGTAGATTGATTGAAACGCCTGGAAGGTTTACACCCTTTCTTGATGATACCTTCCTGAGTTTGCCACTACTGTATGTATGTCATTACCCTTAATTTCTTCAATTTTTAGGCCTACTAGACCGTCATCGATTAGGATTGTATCTCCAACCTTAACATCGTCTATCATACCCTTGTATGATACACTACATCTCTGGCTGTTACCAATACAGTCGTCCATACTTACTACAAACTTTGCACCCTCTTCAAGGACTACTGGCTCTTCAAATTCACCAGTTCTAATTTCTGGACCCTTAGTGTCTAGAAGGATTGCCACTGGCTGGTCTAATTCTTCTCTTAGCCTCTTTGTCCTATCCATTCTCTCCTTGTGTTCTTCATGTGAACCATGTGAGAAATTGAACCTACAAACATTTAGTCCATTTTCAATTAATTCCTTTAGAACCTGGTCTGAATCAGTTGAAGGTCCCATTGTACAAACAATTTTTGTCTTTTTACATCTTACCATAATTTAATCACTCCTATAACTTTGTACGGCTAGGCCTTAGCCTGCCAAATTATAAATTATAAACTAAGTCACCAGCTCAGTCTTTATGTCAACAAGATACAAGCCCTATATAGACAGTATCTTTGCCATTTCATACATATCTTCATCAAAAGTCTTCTTCATTGAAAGAGCTTCATCTATATCCATGTCTATTATCTTATTGTCCTTTATACCGACAACCCTGCCAGACTTACCTTCTATTAGTAATTCTACTGCCTTATTGCCCAGTTTACTAGCCAGGATCCTATCAAAGGCTGATGGAGAACCCCCCTCTGAACATGGCCTAGGACTGTTATCCTAACATCTGCCTTGTCTTCTATTGTAAGGGCAGACCTAAGGCCTAGGGCTCCACCCTCTATATTTTCAGCACCCTCTGCTAGAACTATGATACTGTGCTTCTTCCCCCTCTTCTGAGTTGTCTTAAGCTTTTTAACTACATCCTCTGTACTTGTATTCATTTCAGGTACTATTATAGACTCTGCACCACCTGCTATACCAGCAAATAGGGCAAGGTCTCCACAATGTCTACCCATTACCTCTATAATATTCACCCTGTCATGTGATGATGACGTATCTCTTAGCTTGCCTATAGCATCTATGACTGTATTTGTTGCAGTATCGAAGCCTATAGTATAATCAGTATAGGCAAGGTCATTGTCTATAGTTCCTGGTATACCTATAGTATGCACTCCTAACTGGCTTAGTTTGTTAGCTCCTGTAAAAGACCCGTCTCCACCTATTACCACTAGGGCTTTCAACACCAAATTCTTCCAATATTTTTTTACAGCCTTGGCCCTACCTTCTTCTGTCCTAAACTCATCACATCTTGACGACTTTAATACTGTACCACCCTTTTGGACGATATCACCTACTGAAGAAAGGTCCATTTCTCTAAAGTCCTTTTCCAAAAGACCTGCATAACCTCTTTCGATTCCGTATACCTTGTAGCCATAATATATGGCAGTTCTAACAACTGCTCTAATGGTCGCGTTCATACCTGGAGCATCTCCTCCACTAGTCAAAATACCAATAGCCTTCATACATTACCTCCTGATTTTTTTACCTTTTTACCATTTACCATTTTTACCATTTAACTTACCATAATTAAATATATATCTATAATATCACTTATATTAAAAAATCTACCTATAATACCTATTTTTCAAAAATACCACTTATTTATGATTTGAAACAGGTTGTGGACTTTTTAGTCCCTATATTGCATTTTTTTATCCCACAATGTATAAAAAAATAATGGGTACTATCCACTTACTTATTATACCACACTTTTTTTAAATTCATAAATAATTTTTTTGCGTAAGATTAGATTTTTTTAGAATTTTATATATATTTCTATATATTTTTCAAAAGACTTGCTAAATAGCCTAATTTATCTTATAATATTGTGATGTTAAACTAATCGGATTAGGTTAACAAATCGCTAGTTGTAGGGAGGTGAAACAGATGTCAGAAGTTAGAGTAGAGAAAAACGAATCATTAGATAGTGCACTTAGAAGATTCAAGAGACAGTGTGCTATGTCTGGCATAATGTCAGAAGTTAGAAAAAGAGAACACTATGACAAGCCTAGTGTTAAGCGTAGAGAAAAAAAGCAGAAGGCTGCTAGAAGAAAAAAACGCTAAAAAGATAGTTAATTAAAAGGGTGAAAGGGAATGTCCCTTAAAGAAAAACTGCAGGAAGACCTAAAGTCTTCTATGAAAAACAAGGATACAGTCAAAAAGTCTGTTGTTACACTTATCAGGGCTGCTATTAAACAGCATGAAGTTGATAACCGTGTTGAGCTAGCTGATGATGCTATCATCGATATCATATCAAAGCAGCTTAAGCAAAGAAAGGATTCACTTGCTGAATTCGTCAAGGCTAACAGGGATGATTTGGTTGAAGAAACAAAATCTGAAATACAAGTTTTAGAAGGATACCTACCTCAACAATTAAGCGAAGAAGAACTTGAGAAGATCGTAATCGAAACTATAGCTGAAGTTGGTGCTACATCAATGAAGGATATGGGCAAGATTATGGCTGCTATCAAGCCTAAGACTGCTGGACGTGCAGACGGCAGAAAGATAAATGAACTTGTTAAGAAGAATTTGTAAAAACTTAGTGTAAGCTAACTAAAGGACTATACATATATATGTATAGTCAGACTGTGAACAAAAGTCCACATGTAAAAAGTGTGGACTTTTCTAGTTTTTAGTACAATACAAATGCATCTTTATGATATCCATACCACGAAAGCATTGAGATTTCAATGTTTTCGTGGTATAACATATATGAAAAGAGGTGCGCTATGATTACGAAAAATACATCCAATAAAGAGCAAATACAGATGGTTTCCTTAGAACAGCTTGTTCCCAAAGACCATATTCTTAGAAAAATTGATGATACAATTGATTTTTCATTCATATATGATTTAGTGGAAGATAAATATTCTTCAGATACTGGCAGACCAAGTATAGATCCGGTGATACTAATCAAAGATTCCAATCATTCAATATATGTTTTGGAATAAAAAGTATGCGACAGACAATAAGGGAAATAGAAGTAAATGTAGCATATAGATGGTTTCTTGGTTTGGATTTTTTCGACCCCGTTCCTCATTTCAGTACTTTTGGGAAGAACTACAAAAGAAGATTTGAAGGAACAGACCTATTTGAGCAGATTTTTTCTAATGTGTTAATGCAGTGTATGAATAAGAATCTTGTTGATACTTCAACTGTATTTGTAGATTCTACCCATGTCAAAGCAGCCGCAAATAGAAAGAAGGCTAAGAAAATTCTTGTAGCAAAGAAAGCTGCGAGATTTTATGATGATCAGTTATCAAAGGAAATAAATTCAGATAGAGAAAAACATGGTAAAAAGTCCTTAAAAGACAAAAATAAGGATGACGATGATGTTGATCCCCCTAGCATAGATTGTAGCGAACTTAAAGAAAAGAAAGTCAGCACAACAGATCCTGAAAGTGGTTGGTTTCATAAAGGAGAACATAAAGAGGTCTTTGCATATGCGATAGAAGCTGCATGTGATAAGCATGGCTGGTTACTTGGTTATACAGTACATCCAGGCAATGAACACGATTCTAAAACATTCCCTGCAATTTATGAAAAAATAAAGAAACTCAAACCTGAAATAATTGTTGCTGATGCAGGGTACAAAACACCGGCTATAGCTAGAATGTTGATTGATGATGGTATAAGGCCAATTTTTCCGTATAAAGCACCAATGACAAAAAAAGGATTCTTTAGAAAATATGAGTATGTATATGATGAATATTACGATTGCTACATTTGCCCAAATAACAAGATACTAAAATACTCAACTACAAACAGAGACGGATATAGAGAGTATAAAAGTAATCCTGTAAATTGCAGTAGTTGTCCATATATATCTCAATGCACCCAAAGTAAAAATCATCAGAAGGTAGTTACAAGGCATGTATGGCAAGAATATATGGATATATGCGAAGACATTAGACATACAAGAGGGACGAAAAGCATCTACGATTTACGAAAAGAAACAATAGAAAGAGTATTTGGAGTAGCAAAAGAAAATCATAGTATGCGATATACACAGCAGATAGGTAAAGAAAAAATGGCCATGAAAATAGGCCTAACTTTTGCGTGTCTAAATATGAAAAAACTAGCAAAAATACTGACAAAGAAGAGTAAAAAACACTGTGACTTTTCGACAATTTTTTCGTTTTTTAGGTTATCCTTTAGTTTTTAACAATTATATAGAGAAAAGTCCCTTAAATCATTAATGACTTAAGAGACTTTTGTCTACGATTGACTATACATATATATGTATAGTCTTTTTACAAATAAAAATGAGGCTGTGCCCAGCCTATTTTTATTAAACAATTATATGTGTTGATATGGAAGCTAAAGATTGATTAAATCTTTAATTTTGATACGATAATCAGTATCAAGTAACTTTAGTTTACCATAGGTCCTTATAAAAATCAAGTAGATTTTATATCAGATATTTTTCTATTGACCAAACCTCTACCCTAGTATGGTATTCACCATTTTTCACCACAGGCATCTATTAGGGTCATTCTCCTTGAAATAATCAATCAAGCCCTTATCCAATAACCTTCCCTCATAGGGACTTGTCAAGATAGTCCTCATTTACTTTCACTATCCTTGCCTCTAGGCCTGAATTTATGAATTCATCTAGGATATTCTCCCTTTCCTCGTATTCTAGGGGGTGGATGCGACCTATATTTTGCCTTCATACACCTGGCCCTATTCCAATTTAGGGTGGCCTTCTATATCAATATCACCAAAAATACAGGCCTGGGCACCCTAGGGTCTTTTTACTTGTCTTTAAGGCCTCTTCAAATTGAACCTCATAGTCCTCTAGGCCTGCCCTTGTAAATATTACCTTGCAAGCAAGTATCTGGCCTACATCCTCGAAATACCTATTTTCTAGATTATGGGTCCAAGACAAGTCTTGTCCCTTTTTTGTAGAAACAATTAGGGCAACTAAGTCGTTGCCCTGGTCTAACATCCTCTTTATTGCTAATGTGGAGTCTTTACCACCACTAAATGACACTGAAAATTTCATATACCTCACACCTACTAAATATTTTCTATCTGCCAATCTATAGGCTCTTGTCTCATTTCCTCTAGGAGCTGGTTTACCCTGGCAAAATGTCCACACCCAAAAAAACCCCTGTGGGCTGAAAGCGGACTCGGATGGGGAGCCTCTAGTATATGGTGCCTCGATTCATCTATAAGCTTCTTTTTAGACCTTGCATTTGCCCCCCATAGTACAAATATTACAGGCTCCTCTCTTTGATTTAGGTAGGATATTATATTGTCTGTAAAGTCTCCCAACCCATACCCTTGTGGGAGTTTGCCTGGTGAGCCCTCACAGTCAGGGCCGTGTTGAGTAATAGTACACCTGCCTGGCCCAAGGTACTAGGTAGCCATTATTTGGTATATATAGACCTAGCTCATCCCTCAGCTCCTTGTACATATTTAAAAGGGATGGTGGTGTCTTTATACCCGGCTTTACTGAAAAAGGCCAAAGCCATGTGCCTGACCATCATCATGGTAGGGGTCCTGGCCCAATATCAATACCTTTGTCCTTCATATGATGTATATTTCAAGGCATTAAAAATATCATACATATCTGGAAATACCTGCTGACTCCTGTACTCTGACTTTAGAAAACTCCCTTAACTTTAGGTAGTATTCTTTTTAAATTCATCAACTAAGACCTGGTCCCAATCATTACCTATATTTACCATAAGGCCCTCCCTGTCATACTATTTTACAATTACATCCTTGTCTGGCTTTGGGCGCCATCATCACTAATTATCTTTATATTTATCTTGTGTGGTAGGCAGACTATACTTAGCCTAGCTTATCTATAAAAGCCCGTATGGATACAGACCTTGTCTGGACAGTTGGCCTATAGTCATTTCTACTCCCTTGTCATGGATATGTATATTGTTTATCCTACCATTTTTTTCCTTTATATTTATCTTCTGGTCCTTGTCTGAGGGATAGGGTATTATATAGCTTGTTTTCTACATAAACCTCTACCCTAGCACCCTGGCCTGAATTCATAAATTTATTTATAAGGACTCCCTGTACAATTAGTATGCCCACTATTCCAAAAGGATTATGTCTCTCTTTTTCATTTCTTCTCTAATTCTACTCATATGCTTTAAAATATGTTATAATACTTATTGTGCTATATTGATTATAACATAAATGGAGGTAAAAATGAAAAAAATCAAATCTTCAAGATACTTGCATCAATAATAATTTTCTTTATTATTGGTCTTATATTTTATTTTACAGTTATAGATAAGGTCGGTACTTTTCTACTACTAATTATTACTTGGATACTGTAAACCAGATCAGTGTCATCAACACTAGGAAGTCCAAGGCTAACAAGGTTCTTCCTGCTTCTGACAAGATAGTCCTTGACATACATAACAAGATGAGCTCCCAGCTGGCTTCAAGTGAAGTCTCAAAGATAAATCAAAATGCAGGGTATCCAGCCTATCAAGGGTTTCTGACGATACCTATACTGTAATCAAAAAGGCCATCTCCTATTCCCAAAAAGACAGGTGGAAAGTTTGATATATCAGTTGGTGCTATTTCCTCTATATGGAATATTGGTAATGAGTCTGCAAGAGTTCCATCATCTAGAAATCAAAGCTTCTTCCTCTTGTCAACTTCTGAGGATATTAGCCTAAATGACAAAGAAAAGTCTGTCTATCTTAAAAAGAAAGGCATGAAAATAGACCTAGGTGGTATCGCCAAGGGCTATTGTGCTGACAAACTAACTGACTACCTCAAGGAAAAATGGTGTAAAAATGCTATTATAAACCTGGGTGGAAATATATATGTATTTGGTCAAAATGCCAAGAAGACCGACTTTAATGTAGGTGTCCAGGACCCGGCCAAGACCAATACAGAGCCTCTTGGAACTATACAGCTAACAGATAGAGTCTATAGTAACGTCTGGTGTATGTAGAGATTTATAGAAAAAGACGGTGAGGTCTACCACCATATGATCAACCCGACTACTGGTTATCCGTTTGAAAATAACTCAAGTGGTGTAACTATAATATCTAAAAAGTCTATAGATGGGGATGCCCTTTCTACCTCTACCTTTGGCCTTGGCGAGGAGAGGTATGAAGTTTATAGAGGGGCTTGACGATGTAAATGCTATCTTTATAACAAATGATAAGAAGGTATATACAAGTAAGGGCATCAAAGACAAGTTTAGCCTAGAAAATTCAAGCTACAGTCTTGCCAACTAAACTTAATATGAGCAAAAATATAGGGCCTAGTGTGGATATCCACGCCAGGCCCTCTTTGTTGATCTTATTAAACTAAGCCTTCATAACACTTCCAAGTATACCATTTATATACTTGTAGGCATCATCGTCACAATACTTCTTTGCAATGTTTACCGCCTCATCGCAGGCAACAGCCTCTGGTATAGTAAACATAAATTTGATTTCAGCAACAGCCAATCTCAAGATGGCAACGTCAACTGCAGGCATTGTATCTGTAGTCCAGTTTCTCGCATACTCATTTATATAGGCATCTATGGCCCCTATATTGTCTTCAACAGCCCTGGTCTGCATCCATCAAATATGAGAGAATCCAATATGACCTCCCTATAAGAGTCTAGCATATCTATTTCCTTGCCACCATGTGACCTATGGATTTCTATAGCATCGTCTTCTACTGAATCCAAAAAGCTATCTAGGTCTTGGCTTAGACCCTCCCAGCCCGCATTTGCTACGGCCCTGCTATAGAGATACTTCATAAATATTTCCCTAGAAACCTTCCTCTGCATTATTAAATTATTAGCTCTAGTCATTTTCTTTCTTTTCTGCCTTTTCCTTTTTTATAACTAGGCTATCAACATGTACATTTACCTTATCAACCTTAAGACCTGCCATAGTTTCTACTGCGTTTACTATGCTTTCCTGAACCTTAAGTGATACGTCTGGTATTACCTGACCATACTTAACAGCTATATCTATATCTATTATAGCCTTGTCATCTTCAACACTTACCTTTATCCCGTGATTTCTAAATAGCTTGTCTGTAAATGAAGTAGACTTGTCTATACCGTCTATTTCTAGTGCTGCAAAACCAGCTATTGTCTGTATAACATCATTTGAAATCTTTATCTGACCTAAATTTTCCATAGTACACCTCCATGTTTATTTCACTATTATCTTATGCTACAATAATACCAAAATATACTTATTTTTGCAAATTATTTTTCCTTTATAAGGCCTGACCTATAGGCAGCTAGAAGGTCCTTAAGATCCTCTACCCTCTCCAATAGCTGTAGGCCATCATTTGTATCCTTAATCATCCTCCTCTTGGCCTTGTGCTCTACCAAGACTGTAGATGAAATGATATCTCTCTCGTTTTTAACAGCGTCCTCCTTTGATGTAAAAGGCTCATGGGCAACCAGCTGTAGCGTTCTTGAATTGTATATTAGGGTGTAGCCTGCCATACCAGTCTTACTCTGGTAGGCCTTAGAAAATCCACCATCTATTACTAGAACCTTACCCTGGGCCTTGACAGGACTTTCTCCCTTCTTGTACTTAACTGGAACATGCCCATTAATTATATGGTCTTCGTCAAAGTCCATATTGAACTCGTCAAAGATCTTCTTTAGGATGGTCATGTCCTCTCTCAGGTTGAAGTATGGGTTCTTATTCTCCTTATGAGTTGCCTTGTCCTCTATAAAGTACCTCTCATATGTAGTCATATCGTCCTTACCAAATGGGAAGAACACTTGCCTGTCCATAGGTACCAGAACATATCCAGACCATAGGGACCTCTTTTTCTTCATCTTCTTCATAGTAGGCCTCCCTAACCAGGATTCCATCTTATCTAACAAAGCCTTGCCCGAATACCTCTGTCCCTTTAATTCCATAGACATAAAAGCTTCCATCATCATTAAGTGGCAGGCCACCATGGATTAGGAGGTTTTCCGTTGTACTTAAGGTAGATACTTCCCTTAGAATAGAAAGTTTACATGCTTTTGAAAGCTTGTCACTTGCCATAAATGCATCAGCTAGCTTGTCGATTATTTCCCTTTCTTCCTCTAGTAGCCTGTAGGGGTCATTTGGGTCTATAGTTGGGAAGTTGGTATCCTTAAGAGGATAGGTCTTACCCTTGATTACTATGGTTCCCTTATCATAGTCGACCTTGTCTAGAAGCAACCTATGGCTCATTTCATACTCTGGCCTCCTATTTATAATTGCCCCCTCTAGCTTGAACTGGATAACACTGATAGCCTTGTGGATCTTGGCTATCATGGAAATTTCCCTCATATTTGAATCATCACGGTCAACTTTAGGCTGAAATTCGCTGCATGGGTCATGCCTGTAGGTATTTATGGCAAAGCTGGCCAATGGAAAGTAGAGTTTTATACCATATATATCCTCTATAATATCCAAGTTATCGTACCTAGATGATATCCTCAAGGCATTTGCTATCAAGTCTTTTTCACCTGCTGCTGCTCCCATCCAAAGTATGTCGTGGTTACCCCACTGTATGTCAACGCTGTGGTGGTCCATCAACCTATCTACTAGTAGGGTCTGGCCTTGGTCCTCTGTCGTAAATATCGCCAACTATGTGAGCCTGTCAACCACCAACTTTTGTATTACCTTGGCTGGGGCCCTATAAAGTCCTCTGACTGGCCCAGCGTAATAATAGATTCTACTAGAGATACATAGTATTCTTCCCTTATGCTCGCTCTTTCTGTGCTCATGCATTAGTTCTTCTATTACATAGGCATAGTCCTTTGGCAGGAGCTTTCTAACCTTAGACCTGGTATACTTACTAGAACAATACTTGCATAATTCCACTAACCTATATAGATATCCTATAGAAGTCCTCCATATTTGCCTCAGTCTTCTTTTATCATCTCTATCTTGCTAAATGGATAGTAGACCAAGGTAGCCAAGGACCTCTTTTTCCGAATCCATCATGGTATTTGTAAAGAGCTCATCTATCTTTCTCCTGACCACGCCTGACCCATTTTTCAAAAACATGGATAAAGGGCTCATGCTCTCCGTGTATGTCTGATAAAAATGCTCTGTCCCCTTTGGTAGGTTCAATATTGCCTCTAAATTGATTATTTCCGTACTTGCTTCAGATATTGTCTTATACTGGTTGGACATCAGTTTTCAAATACTTGAACTTAAGGTCCTTTTCGTCGACAGCTAAATTATCTCTCATATCTACCTCCAAAACACTCGTCTGGTTTACCTACTTGTCTTCTTCCTTTTCCTGGTCGCTTGATATATATGACCTAATTTCCTCAACTACATTTCCATCTACAAACTGTATCGCCTGCCTAATAGCATTCTTGATAGCCCTAGCATCAGAGCTACCATGTGCCTTTATTGAGACCTCCTCTATCCTAAAAATGGTGCACCACCATGTGAAGAGTAGTCAAGTGAGTCCTTTAGCCCTCTTAGGCTATCTTTCATCATTAGGGCTCCTAGCTTAGCCTTAGTAGAAGACATCATAGTCTCCTTTAACTTCTTGAAAAGTGAAAGTACTGTTCCTCTAGGGTCTTAACTATCATATTACCTATAAAGCCGTCACATATAACTACATCACAAACACCATTGAGTATTTCCCTAGTCTCCATATTGCCTATAAAGTTCATGTCATTCCTGTCCTTCAGTAGGTCAAATGTAGTCTTTACTAGGGTCATTACCCTTGCCCTCTTCTGTACCAATATTGGCCAAAAGGCAACCCCTAGGCTTGTCTATCTTCATAACCCTCTTGGCGTAGATATTAGTCATGGGTCGCAAAAGTCAACTAACTGCTGGGCATCACAGTCTACATTGGCACCAGTATCTGATAAAGGCTAAGTCCCCCATCCATTGTAGGTATGGCTGTACATATACAAGGCCTGCTAATGCCCTTGATCCTTTTTAATTACAAAGACACCCGCCACTTAGAAGGGGCCCCTGTACTGCCAGCTGATACCATGGCATCAGCCTTCTTATTCTTAACCATATTAAGGGCCACTACCATAGATGAGTCCGTCTTCCTCCTAATAGCAACTACTGGCTTCTCATCATTTGTAATGACCTGGCTAGTTGGGACTATTTCTATCTTTGTCTTATCACAATCATACTTGGCTAATTCTGCCTCTAGTTGGTCCTTGTCTCCTGTTATTACTATATCTATACCGTATTCTTTGACGGCCATGCAAGCACCCTCTACAGGGGCCATAGGTGCATTATCCCCGCCCATTCCATCTATAACTATCTTCATATTTAACCTCCATTTAAAGCTACTAATTAAATTATATCACATTTTTGAACGTAAAAATAGCGTAAGCAAAAAAGCTTACGCTACCTAAAAATCATATTTCGTTTTCTAAAATCTAATTAGTCAACTGATACTACTTCTTTACCATCGTATGATCCACAGCTTAGACAAACTCTGTGTGGTAACTTTGGTTCGTGACACTGTGGACACTCAACAAAACCAGTAGGAACCATCTTTGAATTAGACGCTCTTCTCATTTTAGTTTTAGATTTAGATGTTCTACGCTTTGGTACTGCCATGAAGACACCTCCTTACTCTATTTTAACAATTCTTTTAATTTAGCAAATCTAGGATCAATGTCATCGTCGTCCATGGAGTCTTCACATACACAGTCTTTAGTATTCAAGTCTACCCCACAGCCCGAACATATTCCTTTGCAATCTTCGCTACACAACACTTTTTGAGGCATGTTATAAGTCAGAGTACTGTCTACAAGTTTCAAGAGATCAATCTCTGTCCCTTCTAGAGGAAATATATCTACATCTTCATAACTATCCTCATCATACGTTTCTTTCATTAAGTATGCATCTATCTCATAAGCCACCGGAACATCAAGGTCTTTTAAACATCTTGAGCAGGCACCCTTGTAATCAAAGTCTACCTTAGCCTTCAGTAAAAAATTCCTTCCCGCCCTGGATATCCTACCAGTTAGACGCAGGGGTGATATCAAATTATAATCTACACCATAATATCTAATCGACTCCACATTTTCACAAAAATCAAAGTCTACACTTTCTCTCTCTTTATTAGTTAGAGAAATCTATATTTAGCTTCATAAATTTATCACCTCTAAAACATTACTTGTCCATTATACATATTTGAGTCTTATTTGTCAAGTATTTTTAACGATTAGATAGTCTTAAAGTATCCCTTGCTATCATCAATTCTTCGTTAGTTGGTATCAATAATACCTTTACTCTTGAATCGTCTGAAGAGATTATCCTATCCTTGCCTCTTACATCATTCTTCTCAGGATCTAGCTTGATTCCCATGAAGTCCATATCAGCACAGATCATTTCTCTCATGCCTATACCATTTTCTCCAAGACCAGCTGTAAATACTATTGCATCTACACCATTCATCTCAGCAGCATAAGCACCTATATACTTCTTTACCCTCTGAGCATATGCGTCTAGGGCATTTATAGCAAGCTGGTTTCCTTCAACTGCTTGCATCCTCTATATCTCTAAAGTCTGAAGATATACCTGTCATACCGTCATACTCCTGACTCCTTGTTCATTAGCTTGTCAACACCATCAGCGTCAAGACCTTCCTTCTTCATAACGAAAAGGTATTATGGCTGGATCTATATCACCACATCTAGTTCCCATGATTAGACCCTCTGGTGGAGTTAGAGCCCATTGAAGTATCTACTGACTTACCACCGTCTACTGCAGTTATAGATGCTCCAGTACCAAGATGGCAGAGTGATTATCTTTAGGGTCTTCTGGCTCTTACCTAGCATTTCTGCAGCCTTCTGAGATACGTATAGGTGAGAAGTTCCGTGGAATCCATATCTTCTTACACCATGCTTCTTATATAATTCATAGAGGCAAACCATACATAAAAAGATTTTTCTGGCATTGTCTGGTGGAAGGCTGTATCGAATACACCTACCATTGGTACACTCAGGAGTATAGCCTTACAAGCTTCTACACCCATTAAATTAGCTGGATTTTGTGTGGTGGTGCAGGGTCACTACAATCATGATTGCGGCTATTGCTTCATCAGTCAAGACTGCAGAAGAAGCAAACTTTTCTCCACCGTGAACTATTCTGTGTCCAACAGCATCTATCTCCTTCATTTCCTTTACGGCTCCAACAGTTGGATCAACTACAGCACTTAGAACATGGCCGATAGCATCCTTATGGTCCTTCATTGGGCTGCTCTACAACATGCTTACCATCTAGACCTTCCTTTTCGTAGCTTAGAGTTGAGCCATCTATTCCTATTCTTTCAACCAATCCCTTTACAAAGTGACTGCTTCATTCTCCATATCGATTAACTGATACTTTAATGATGAACTACCACATTTAACACTAAAACTTTCATTTTAATTACATTCCTCCACTTAATCTTAATTATTTTACCTCTGTTAATATACCACTTTTTGAAAAAGTACATATGCTTCTTAAAAACAAACTTAAAAAATCTACTTGAATCAAAAATTAAATCTTGTATCAAAAAAATCTGCCTGACCCCTTGCCAGTAGGTCCGGATTCTTAGAATAGTATTTCTGGTAATAGATGGCCGATGTCCTCATATCTATATCTAGGAGTTTTTCTGAACAAGGCATTCCCCTGTATTGGTCACTATCTATGAGACTTTGCGGACTTGTTACTATACTAATATGGACTCTTCCTTTACCATCCTAAGTATATCCCTACCCCTTTGGGTCATACCTAAAACCCTTATATCACGGAAGGCTCTCGATATGCTTCACCTGGTCTAGGTCTTCCCACTCTGATACCAAGCAGGATATTGTATAGGGCCCTTCTTACCTTAGCCCTTGTGTGAGACTTGTTGGTCAAGGCTTCTACTGCCTCTTCCATAGTCACAGACCTTAGAATATGTTTTTCTATAGACCTATCCAGGCCACCATTGACCTCAAAATACTCCTCTAACCTGCCGCTTTCCCTGGCAATTATATAGGATATTTCACCAAAGAAGGCTTCATCTCCCATAAGACCAGTTCCTTGGTCCATAATTCCTGATTATATCAGAACTGACTCATCAATAGCCTTACCTAGATGCTTGTCCAAGTCAGTGCCAGACAAGACACTGTCTGCCATACCTAAAACTTGTCCAGTCCTTGTTTTTGTAGTCGATCCTAATAGGGCAACCCTGATGGCACTTGCTGATGGGAGGTCTCCATCTAGGTCCTGACTACTATATGAAGAGCCCTTTCTCCTTATGGTTACTGGTTTCATAGTCGTTCCTAGCCTTTTTACCTCCTTAAGGTATTCTAGGCCCAATATATTATTAGACTGACCCAAGACTTCTCCTATATCAAAGTCTCTAAAACCCTCTTTAATGGCCTCTTCTCTCGCCTTCGCATAGGATAGACTAGTCTTCATCAGGTCCTTGACCCTCTTGTCTATCCAGTCAGCCTGGTCATAGATAAAGTTGGCCAGGCCAGTTAACCTCTCTATACTACCATCCTCTGAACCAAAACAAAAAGAATCTACACAGCCCAATGAATTTGGGCTGAGTAGACCCCTCTACAAATATTTCAGCAGTCTGTCCAGCAAAAGATGCTTGGTATTTCTAGGACCAAGTCACCCCATTTTCTAGGGCCATTTGGGCCCTGGCATACTATCCACTAGGGCAGGACCTCCCTTTGTACAAAGTTACCACTCATGGCTACCACGAGGTGGCTACAAGAGGATACCCTCTTGAACTCCTGAATCTGGTAACTGTGTCCCTTATGAAAGGGGTTGTATTCTGCTATTATTCCACCTATCTTCATATGCTATAGCTGGGATTTACCCTTTTCTAACCTCAGATAGGATTTCTACTAAAAGATAGCTTCAACACTTTCTAGTTGCTCTATAGAGTAGTTTCTAGCCCCTGTTCTAAGGTCCCTCGAGTAGTCTGTAGCTTCCTTTATCATCTTTTCGGACCTTGCCTTGGCATCCTTGTTTATCTTGCTTTCAGATACAAGCTCTTCAGCCCTGATAGTGGCACCCTTCATCATACTTTCAATTTCTGCATCAACCTGTTTGTTTTTATTATGATTTCGTCGTACATTCTCTGATTTTCTGTTCTCTCTCCTCTTGGCCTCTTCCCTAAGGAGTCTGCATCATTTCTAGCAGATTCAAGAATAGAGTCCTGCTCCTTATAATTTTTAGGGCAGTATCAAGTTCATATGGTAGGGCTCCCTTAGCTCCTCTATTAGGTCCAAGCATTTCGTCCCTATCCACCCTACTTTCTTTGAAAGTGGAACCGATAACCCTGGTTAGCATTTCTTCCATATCGGGAAAGTATTTTTGCATAATCTTCATATCTTCGTTCATATTTATCCTCCAATTTATATACTATATTAATTCTTTTTCCTTTTAGCTTTTCAATTACACATCTTGGTACTGAGGTTGCTCACATCAGCATTGAAGTGGAGCACCTCTTTTATAAAGCGAAGAACTGATAAAAGAATATGTCTTGCTAGTTGGCAAGATAACAGTCTCAATTGTCATTTAATTCCTTGTTCATATGGGCCATCTGTAGCTCATATTCCATATCAGCTATAGTCCTAACCCCCCTAACAAGTACACTTATATCGTTTTTTATACAATATTCTATCAAAAGACCATCAAAGCTAATCACACTTACATTGTCCAGGTGCTTGATTGATTCCTTAATCAAGTCCATCCTCTCATCCATAGAGAATAGGGTCTCCTTGTTAGGATTTATCAGCAAACCCACCTGCAAGTGATCAAACATCTTGGCGGCCCTTTCAATTATATCTATATGGCCATTGGTAATAGGATCAAACGTCCTGCAAATATGGCCTTTACACCCCTTTACTCATCATCATCCTCCAAACAGTAGAAAAGTCAACATTGTAATACCGTACTCCTTGTAAACCTCTAGACCCTCAACTTGACCTATAGGCCTTTTGGCATCGTGTTCAACTATGACTATTCCGTCTTTTTTCAATATCTTACAGGACCTTATAGTATCTAAGACCTCTTCAAAAAGCCCCTCATAGTAGGGAGGGTCGACAAAAATCATATCAAAGCTTTGATTTTTTGCCTCCATATCCCTTAGGCACCTTTTAAAGTCACCACTAACTATCTGGCTACTATCAACCACTCTTGCCTTTTTCGATATTAGACTTTATTATCTTGATACTGTCAGAGACTATTATCGCAAAACACTGCCTGGCTTGCACCTCTTGACAGTGCCTCTATTCCCAGGGCACCACTACCAGCAAAAAGGTCTAGCACCTGGCTATCATAAACCCAGTCCTGTGCTATATTAAACATGGACTCCCTTTTACCCTGTCAGTGGTGGGTCTGACCCTATCATCTCCTGGTGTATTGAGTTTTTAGCCTCTGGCACTTCCTGATATTACTCTACTCCTAGTCCCCCTAATAAAATCTTCACTTAGATATATTTTTATCATACAATATAGTGTTTAACTAGATTAATGTTCTTATTTTAGACAAAATATTATAAATACAAATAGATATAAATATTATACTAAAAATAACAAGATAAATGAACTATAGTTTCTAAGTATTTATTTAACTAATATAATGCTATACATGTAAATCTATGGATATATTTCACACCTATTGACTTAAACATTTCCTCTATTTTAAGTCTTATCCCTTCATTATCCTTGGCCCTAAGAGCTGGATCCTGGGCATATATTTCTCTGGCCTCTTTTTGGACCAGTCTAAGTATCTTCATATGTTTGAATAGGTTGGCTACCCTTAGTTCAGGTAGACCATGCTGCCTGGTACCAAAAAAGTCCCCTGGTCCCCTTAGCTCTAGGTCCTTTTCTGATATTTTGAAGCCATCGTTGGTCTCTTCCAGTACAGCCATCCTATGCCTACAAATTTCTGTCTTTGACCCATATATGAGTGTACAGTAGGATTTTTCACTCCCCCTACCCACACGTCCTCTCAACTGGTGGAGCTGGGCAAGTCCGAATCTCTCTGCATTTTCAATTATCATCAGACTGGCATTAGGTACATTTACACCTACTTCTATTACAGTTGTCGATACGAGTATATCTAGCTCGTGGTTCTTAAAGGCCTCCATAACCTGGTCTTTCTCACTTGCCTTCATTTTCCCGTGTAAAAGTCCCACCCTAAGGTCCTTAAAGAAGTCATACCTTAGCTCGTCATATACCTCACTAGCTGACTTTAGGTCTAGGGTCTCACTTTCCTCTACCAGTGGGCATACCACATATACCTGCCTTCCCTTTTCTATCTCTGACCTAACCTTAGACATATAGTAGGACTCTCTTTTTCTCTTTTCTATAGCCAAGGTTTCTATAGGTTTCCTGCCTGGTGGTAACTCATCTATTATCGATATATCAAGGTCTCCATATAGGATAAGGGCCAGGGTCCTAGGTATAGGTGTGGCCGTCATTACCAGGACATCTGGATTTTCAGACTTTGAAGTCAGCCTCCCCCTCTGGTTGACACCAAAGCGGTGCTGTTCATCCGTAATTACCAGGCCCAAGCTGGCAAATTCTACCCTATCCTCTAGTTAGGGCATGGGTGCCAATCAGAGATCATCTGCCAGCGCTTGCTGGGTCCTCAAGGATTTCTCTGGCCTCCTTCTTGTGTAGGGCTGCCAGTTAAGACCTCAACCCTAATGCCCGTACCTTCAAAGAGTCCTTAAAAAGCTCTCCATATGCTGTTTGGCTAAAATTTTCAGTTGGAGCCGTAGGGCTCCTGATAACCATTTAGGACACAATTAGCCAAGGCCAACTGGGCGACAATCGTCTTACCTGAGCCAACATCCCCTGAACTAGTCTATTCATTATCCTGTCAGATGTCATATCCTCAATTATTTCATCATAGGCCTTCTTTTGAGCACGGGTTGAGTTTAAATGGAAGTTTTCCTTCTATCTTATCCATGTCCTTGTGCCTTTGAAATCTTATCCTGCCAACCTTATTGTTACCCTTTACGGTAAAAGGCTAGCTGGAGGAAGACAGCTCTTCAAAGGTCAGCCTATCACATGGCTATTTTGCATTCTCCTCCGGAAAATGCATATTTTTATGGCAAAAGTCAACCCCACACAGGTTGTACTTGTCAACCAACCATTTGGGCAGGTATTCGTCTATACTGATATCTGATGATTCGAATATATTCCTTATCATCCCATGACTTCATTATTACCTACTCCTGCTGTAAGGCTATATACCGGTACTATTATCCCTGTATTTTTATCTAATTTATCGTATTCTATCTCACAATTATGTAGCTCAGTGACAGGTCCAAGATTCTGTTTTACACTTCCATACCTTGACTATGTCACCCACCCTAAAGGTATTTCTTAGATAGGCCTTATTGAAAAATACCAGCTTGGCCTTGCCAGTGTCATCGCTGACATAAAAATTCCGTAATCACTAAAATTTTTCTACGACTAACTGAGTTTATCCTGTCTATCTTGACCTTACACCGTTTTTCGTCTCTTCTAGCTGGAATATCTGCCTACTCCTATCTTCAAATTGCCTTGGGAAATAGTAGAGGGCATCCTTGACTGTGAATATTCCCAGCCTGGCCATCTTTTTCTGCCTTTTTGGGACCTATCCCCTTTACAAATTGTATATTTTCATTTAATACACTGTACATGCTTCCTCCATATATGAAAAGAGTATAGGTTGGACTACCTATACTCAAATATATTATTACAACTACGAGCCCTAGCCTTATCTCTTTAAGCGTCAAGACAATGTAAGGCTATAGCGGTCTCTTGTAGTTTGCATTTAAAGCCTACTCCACAGATATTAGGTAGTAGTATAGAGGCTGACCTCCATAGTAAAGTTCTACATCCAGGTCTTCAAATTCATCCTGGATATTCTCTGCAAATAGTCTTGCAGCATCTTCCTCTACATCTTCACCATAGTATAGGGTAATTATACTTGCATCATCATCTACCATTTCCTTGATGACGTTTCTAGTAACCTCTTCAACCTGCTTACCTGAAGAAATGAGGGCCTTACCAGTGATACCAATTACATCACCTTCTGCAACCTCTATGCCACCCATTACGGTATCTCTTACTGCATAAGTAATCTCTCCTGACTTAATAGTTTCAAGAACAGACTCAAAGTTTTTCATATTTGCTTCTGGGTCTGCATCATGGTCAAATGTAACCATGCAGCTGATACCCTGTGGTATATTCTTAGTAGGAACTACATATACATTTTTTTCTGATAGCTCCTTAGCCTGGTTGGCAGCCATTATTACATTGCTGTTATTAGGCATAATAAATATGTTCTTGGCATTTATCATCTTGATTGCATTCATAAAGTCCTCTGTAGATGGGTTCATTGTCTGGCCACCTTCGATAACTATGTCAACACCTAGCTCATCGAATATGTCTGCTAGACCCCTACCCATAGTAGTCGTGATAAATCCAAATTCCTTTTCTTCTTCATTTACAACAAAATCGTCCTCAGCAGTTACCTGATCAAGTTCTTCCTGCTCTTCATCAGTGATAATCTGGTTTTCATGCTGAAGTCTCATGTTTTCTATCTTTATAGTCAATAGCTGACCAAACTTTAGGGCCTCTTCTAGGGCCTTACCAGGGTTGTTAGTATGAACGTGAACCTTGATAACTCCATCATAACCAACAACAACTAAGCTATCTCCATAGCCCATCATTATATCCCTGATAGTATCAGAATCTACTTCATGTGATTCAAGTATAAATTCAGTACAGTAGCCGAACTTGATGTCTACATCCCTAGCACTATCACTGTGAACACCTGTAGTTGGGGCAGACTTAGTTTTCCTCGCCACCAGCCTGTAGCCTTGCAGGATTACCCTTTAGCGACATAACATGCCTCGTACAGACATACCAAGCCCTTACCACCAGAGTCAACAACTCCAGCATCCTGAGGTTCTTTAATAGGTCTGGTGTCCTTTCAGAGAGACTTGTCCGGCTTCCTCAACTAACATTTCCATAAATTCTACACACAGTCCTTAGCCTTCTTTGAATTCCTTACGGCAAAGTCACTTGATTCTCTCTACTAACTGTAAGGATTGTACCCTCTATAGGCTTGATTACGGCCTTGTAGGCGGTATCAGAACCTGACTTTAGGACATTGGCAAGGTCTTCAACGCTTAGCTGGTCCTTCACCCTCTATAGACTTGGCTATACCTCTTATAATCTGTGATAGGATAACTCCTGAATTACCTCTGGCCCCCATCAATGACCCCTTAGATAAGGCCTTACCTAGGTCAGTTATAGAATCAGACTTAATAGTCTTTAATTCCTTTATAGCCGAAGCTATTGTAAGCTTTATATTTGTACCCGTATCTCCATCTGGAACTGGGAATACATTTAGCTTATCTATCAAATCCTTATTATTCTGTAGATGGTTTGCACCAGAGATAAACATCTCCTTTAACAACTTACCATTAATACTTTCTATCATTTTTCTCCTCCTGATTACTTGACTCTTATTCCTTGAACACTTACAGTAACTAAGTTAACCTTTATTCAGAATACGTCTCAACGGTGTACAGATTCTCCTCAATAATATTGTTGAGCAATTGTTGTAATGTTTTGTACCATACTGTAATATAACAGAAATTTCTGTATCTACCTGATTTTTCGTTAATTTCTACAAATATTAACACTTGAGTGGCGTTCTCCTTTAAAAGTTCTACTATCCCTTTGATCCTGATGAAAAGCCAACCAAGCTGTCTAAAGCTTAGCACCCTTATAAGTAGTGCATGCGCCACACATTTTTGTCTATTTCTATATTTTCCCTAATTTACTAGTTAAAATTGAAACTCATGTTTGACCCTCCTAAATTATATATATGTATACACTATTATACATAAGCAGTAATGCATTTTTTACTTGATTTTTCATACCACTAGATATTATTAATTATGTTTTTAGGCTTAATATTTTTGATATTAAGGAGGTGTGCGTAATGTCAAAAGTATGTAGCGGTGTGCGGTAAAAGGTAAAATATCTGGAAACCAGGTATCACACTCAAAATAAGCATAATAAAGAGAGACTTGGTCAGCTAATACTAAGAAACGTGAAGGCTGTTGTTGATGGATCTCCTCAGAGGTTTCTGTTTTGTACAAGATGTCTACGTTCAGGAAAAGTTGAAAGAGCATAATGACGACAAAAGATACCATGAGCTGGTATCTTTGTTATCTTATAATTTTAATCAAGATATCTATCGCCTAAAACATCATATCCCCTATCATTGTCACCAAGGACTATTACATTGTGGGAATCATGGGATTGCCAGGGGCTATTGCCCCATTTTTACTATAACTCCGAGACGTTTGATGCATGATACTTCCTGTATTATGGTGTCTTTCATATTTAAATTCTATTTAAGACCCTTTACAGGTTGTTACTAGTCTTTAGTAGTAATACTACGCCAACAATAAATATAAGAATCAAGCTCAAGACGCCATTTCTTACATCACCTGTAATCTGCGTACAACAATACCTACCAAAGAAATGGTCCCATTATGGTCGCAAACTTACTGCAAATATATTGTAGAAGCCAAAAGAAATTCATTTTAGAATTTTCCTTTGGAATCATCTTGGCAAGTATGACCCTCAGGGGCCTGTATACCCCCTGGGAACTACCGACAAGGATAGATAAAATCCAGAATTCCCTAGCTGTCTTGTGAAGAAGGCAAATATACATATTACAATATAAACACGCATACCCAATTAGCATGGCCTTACCCATAAAAATTTGGGGCTGATTTCCCAGTTCTGTGTACCAAATGGAAAGGCAATGATTGGTGACTAGTATTACCAGTAGGGTTGGGGTTATTCTACAGTTGTATGCCAAAACTCGTACCATCTAATAATTGTATCCTCCATCATATAAAGAAGTAGGCGCTGTAGAATAAAATGCCTTTCTGTTCTTCTAACCCTATAAGCTCTTTTCTGAGCATGGCATGTGAGTCCTTGAACCTGTCATATGGCTTTCCATGTATCTGGTCTACATTTTTAACATTGGCAGGGTGAATATCAGCCACCACATAGTGGTTATAAAGGGCCGAATGATATCTTGCTGGCCGTAATATGGTGGATATAGGCAGTATAGACTTCTGAGCGCCACTATAATACCCATACAAAATAATAAATGGTATTGTGCTACCGATATAGCCAAATGCATATCCTAGGGATGATATCATATCCATCCTCTCTTCTGTAGTTATATCAGTCAAGAATGAGTCATAGAATACATTACTTAGAGAAACCTATAGTGAAATAATATAGGTAGCCATAAGTAGTTGCCAATGGCCATAGGGTATAAAGGTAATCATTCCTGAGAATATAATACCCAGCATAGAAGATAGTAAAGGGCTTCTTCTTTACACCCATATAGTCTGCCAAGCCACCCATAAAAGGTGATAGAACAGCTACTATTAGGATGCAATAGCATTTAGTATAGCCCCAATAAGAAGTTGCCATTTCCTTGGATAGACCTGCCTCTCCCACCATTTAGCTTAAAATATATAGGTAGGATTGTCGCTAGCATCGTCATTGTAAAAGCCGAGTTGCCCCAATCGTACAGAATCCACGATTTTTCTTTCTTTGTAATTCTTAACACATTAAACCTCCAAAATCTCCACTAGTGCCCTGCCATCAGTACCCTTCATTTCCAGGCCAAGTATAGCAGCCAGGGTAGGTCCTTCATCTGTCAGTGACATCTCGTCTAAAAATACATTCTTTTTTATTCCCTTACCAGCAACTAAAAATACTGTTTCGTAGTTTTCCTTGCTAGATGGGTTATATCCGTGATTATTTATACATCACCTCGAGGGATCTTTTCGGTGCCTCCGGACCCTTATCAGCCTGGTCTTCCACCTCATCCTTAAAAAAGTAGCCAACAGCTGCTTCAAGCATAAACCTGCAGGATGGATCTGCACCCATCTCTTGGGCTTCCTCACTATTATATACCCTTTCAATTGCCCCCTTAGATATAAGTGGCTCTATAGCCTCCATCAGGTCTATATCCTTACATCTTGACCTGCATGCATATATAAGCGCTCCATCAGCAGACTTGCACAGCCTTATGCAGCTGTAAACCAGGTTGTCCCTGGTTCTTGAATCAGTGGAACCTGCTCCTTCCAAAAGCTTTGTTTTGGGTATATGTTAGTATGTCCATCTATACTACTATGGTCTCCAAGGACAACTATAACAGAGTCCTCGTAAATTCCCTTTTGCTTTAGTTTGTCCACCAGGTCTCCTAGCCTCTTATCAAGCCTCAGCATGGCATCCTGGGCCTCCCTAGAATTAAATCCATACTCATGTCTTTGTGAGTCCAGGTCTATATAGTGGACCCATATTTATGTGGGCTGGATACCTATCAAGTGCATACATAAAGGATGCATGAGAGAAGTTGTCCAGCTCAGGTTCCTATGTCCATTCCTTAGCTTGCCAAACTTAGAATTGAGGTCATACTGGAAATATGGGCTACCGTTTACCATAGAAACCCATATCTGACTCTGCCACTTCCTGTTGGCAAAGATTTCAGGCATATTGTATTTTATATCCCTTGATCCGGCTGTCACTGGCCAAAATATTGATAGGATATCATAACCTGCTTTTTTTGCGTAGGATTGGAAGGTAGGAACCTTTATATCCCTATCATACCAGTACCAATCTGGACTCAACCTTGAGGGCTGGACCCTTGTATTATTAATTACCCCCATGCCTAGCTGGATATGTGCCTGTAGATATTGTAGTATGGGCACAGTAGGTAAGACTTGGGTATACTGTTTTTACATTTATACAACCAGATGCTTCCTTGAAAAATTCTCCAAAGGCTGGTAATTCTTTCATCTTGTCTATATCCACCCTTGATAGGCCATCAAAGGACAGGATATGTAGGTATTTTTTTTCCATCGCTACTCCTTATCTGTTAAACAGTCCTTCTATAATAGACTGTTCTTCATTTTAAACCTATTATACAATAAAATTTTTGTCTTTCTTGCCCCATCTTTAGGAAAATAAATTAATTCGAGAACAAAAGTAAAGTGTAATACAAAAACCATCTTGATACATTAAATACCAAATGGTCCTCAATCCTTCTAGATTTCTTTTCGCTTTGAGAACTTAAGTAACTACATTTCTTCCCTGTATTTTGCTACGGTTCTTCTCGCTATTTCAAAACCTTCTGCCCTTAGCATATCCACTCTAACTTCTTATCGCTAAAGTGGTTTCTTCTTGTTTTCGTGTTCTATTATATCTTTTAACTTATCCTTACTACGGATATAGAAATCATGCTTCCCCTTCGGTCTCTAGGCTACCTGGAAAAAGCTCCTAATTTCTGTATAGTCCCTTGTTTGTAGTATATACTTATCATTTATACCCCTGCTAACCGTCGAGATATGACGTCCCACAGTATCAGCAATCCTCTGCAGGGGTCATCGCCCATCAAGCTGGCCCTCAAACTTAAAAGTAGTTGAATTGGATACTACGATGGCCTCAGCTATTGATATAGAGTGGTCTTCCTGTCCTCAACATCATCTCATAATCCTCCTTGCAGAAGATAGTTTTTCCCTTATATAGGCCTTGACACTTGGATCATCAGTAGTGATATGGGGTCCCTATAGTAGTTGCTAATGTTTAACCTTAGCCTCTTTTTCATTATAGGGTCTCTACCTCGGGTTACCCTCTTCGTCCTCTTCAAGAACGAGGTCAGGGATAGGCTATACAATGGCACTCTTAAAGTATTTTCAGCGGGTCTAGGGTCTAAAACTCTGATTAATTCGAGGGTGAGTCTCAGTTTCTTCCTGCTTTTTCTTATATTTAGATGCTAGTTGCTTGATATTAGAATTGGCTACAAGGTTGATATTATTCTATAATGTCTTCTAGAACGTCATCGTAGATACCCTCGCTATGTAGCTGGAGAATAATGCACTCCTGTAGGTTCCTAGCACATATGCCTGCAGGTTCCAGACCTTGAACTAGACCTATGCATTCTTCAACCAGGTCAAGGTCCACACCCAACTTATCAGCTATGAGGTCTTCACTTTCCCTCAGGTATCCATCTTCGTCCAGGCTATCTACCAAGTAGTCACAAACCTTCTTCTTCCTATCATCTAAATTCATTATCTTGATCTGACCATGCAGTTCATCATAAAGACTGTCTTCACCACTAGTCATATTTTCAAAGTCATAATCAGAGTTATCTGCACACACTGATTCATTTTTATCAAAATCATAGTTGAATTTTTCTTTTTTAAAATATTCCTCCCAGTTGATTCCATCATCCTTTATATCTACCTCCAATAAAGGGTTTGACTCAGCTTCAGCTACTATGGCTTCCTCCAACTCATACCTGCCCATATTGAGTATATTCAAAAACTGAACTATCTGGTTAGAAATATTTAAACTTTGTGTTTGTTTTTGTTGTATAGAGTTGTGTATATCCATAAATTGCCTTCTTTTCCGTAAGATTTAAATGCCCTCTCTGACCTCCTTTTTGCTAGGCCATAGGTACATTATTAATGATATTATACCACTAATTACCAAAACTGAATAGAAGTTTGATATCCCTGGTCAATAACATTCCAGGTACAAGAGCTTTCCATGAAAACCATAAACATACTAAGGAATAGAGACTCACTTGCCCCTACTCCACCTGGTAGCGCAGGGATGACACAGCTATAGTAAGTATAGCCTGCATAGGATTAGGTCCATAATAGTATTAGTAGCCATGACTGATCCTATAGACTACATAGGGTACTGCATACAAGAGACTTATCTGGACTAGGGTTAAGGACGTTACCTTCAGCAGTAATATTGGATTATTTCTCATATATATGGCTCCACGCTCGTATTCTTCAACAGAGCTTGAAATCTTCTTTTCAATCTTTTCCTTATTCTTTATAATCCTACTCCTGTGTAGTAGTAGACCAAAGAAATTTAATATTTTAAATACCAGCTTAGGCCAGTATACCAGCAATATAATTCCTATTAAAAGAATGGCATTTGTGATAAAACCAAAGGCCAAAAGTATTGTGTTTGCCAGCTGTGAACCACCAATATTTGTGTTGTAAGTAGTCCTATAAGGGCATATATCACAACTACCAGTTGGTGGGCAAATAGGATTAGCATTAGGCTCAATGAAGAGGCTGTAACACTGATGCCATCCTTTTTCATATAGTATACCTGGGCTGGCTGACCACCTGAGGCTGAAGGTGTTATAGAACTGAAATAAAAACCCACAAAGCCATAGCCTATGCACTTGAGTATTGAGGGTCCTGTACTTAGAGTCCTCTTATAATCAACCATCATATTTACACCCTCCAAGGATGACATAGCTGCATCATACCTATACCTGTTAAAATATATATTGGCTTTACCGACCTAAGGGCAGTCACTATAGAGTCAATAGACTCTCCCTTCAAAACCTGAGATACGGTAAATACCATCAATACAACCATTATAGTTATACCTATAAACTGGCTTTTTTTATTCTTTAAACCCTCCATTTTACCTCCTAAAACCTATGACCTAGGGTAGGATAAATTCATAACCCTTAGCCTTTAATTCTGGTATAGCTAGCCTTAAAGCCTCTATTGCATTTTTTGGTGCACCTACTGCCCCACAGAATTTTTCACCTGCATCATGCAGGCATATTATACTAATGGACCTGTCCTATCCAGCAATTTCTTCCTAATAGATTCTGGGCTTGCCTGAGCTTCCCAATCCTCTGCCATTACATCCCAGTATATCATCTTCATACCATATTTTTTCACAAAATGGTTGGAAAAAATATTTGTATGTCCCCATGGTGGCCTGTATAGCATTTGGTCTAGGCCTAGATCCTTCATTATCCTATAGCTATTTTCAAAATCCTTTTTTGTATATGGGTATGAATAAAGCATGGCATTTTTATGCTGCCAAGAATGTAGACCTACCCGCAGCGACCAGCTCCTAGTATCTTTTCTACTAAAGCCATCTTATTTTTCTGGGCATTTTCTGCCACCATACTTCAACAGCTAGCAGCCTGGTTTTGGTCCAAGACCTCCAAGTTCGTGTATATACTATCATCAGGTCCATCATCAAAGGTCAACATTATCTTATTGGCCTGTCCTGTAGTCCTAACAATATCCTTATTAAAAATCTTATTGTAGTAGGTGGTAGGATAGAATGAACTAAATACCAAAGGCTACTAGCAAAATCAAATATAAAAATACATTTATTCCATCTCCTTAATAGACTGAAAAGTTTGTGCAAAGGCAACTCTTAATACTATATTTATATTAAACATTAATTACAATTTGCGATTAAGTATCCACTATAATTAGCCTACAAGTAGGATTCTTACACTCCTACTTAATAGCTGTATATCTTTCTTGAATCATTATACATGCCTAGGCTGTAATTGTGCTTGCTCATAAGCATAATCCTTGAAGTAGCCTGTATTTAACTTTAGCAACAAAAGGCAGCCATACTCTGAACGTATAGACTCTAGAGCCTTGTCATCATTTACCAGGTCTACAATAGTTCTAACACTTGCATCTGGATTCTGAGTCAAGAGAATACCAAAATTATTATCCTCTATAAACTCAGTATTCCTCTGCTCATTAGGTAGAGGTTTGAGGGCAAATGAAACTATATAGGTGTGTTTGAATATAAGGCTTCGAAATACAGTTATCCCACCCGGCTTAGTCACTATACAGTCAGCCCTTTTTCCATTAGCTTGTCTACCTGGTCAGTAAAGCCTAAAACTGTAATATTCTCGCACCTTCCATGAAGGTCCTTAGTAAATTTCTTATTGTTACCAGCCACTATAGTAGTGATGAAGTCCCGGTGCTGGAATTCAATTCCTCATAGAGGCTGGGCTCTTAGGTGGATACCTAGGCCACCACCCATTATTAAGTTTCCTTCTGGCCTGTACATAATAGGCATACCAATTATATTATCACTGATCAAGCGACCTGTCTCTTTACTTGCCCTTCTATTTTGAACTTTTCTCCTACTGGAATACCATATACGACTATCTTATCTGGTCTATACCCTTGTGAATCATCTCATACTTTTTACGTCTGGACATGCGGCAAATACTGGTCAGTTCCATCAACCAACCATTCAGTAGTGGCTACTAACATCTGTAATGCGTCATGCAGTCAATTCTGGGTCAGAACCATACCTTTCCTTATGATAATAGCTGCTCGCGGGAAATCTGCGTAGATACAACTGGGTCTGGCTCCATCGCATCAACCATCCTCTCTTGCAGGCACTGGCGATATCCTGGTTAATAGGTCCACAGTCACCTTCTTGTCATTCATGGAATAGTACGAAAGACTGCTCGAAGTCCCATAGCATAGCTGATGATGGGTCGAAGGACTTGTACCTGTAGCTAGATAAATGTGGTGGGGAACGCCATTCATAGAGTCTATTATTTCTACATCCTGACTCTTATACCTGGTTTTGTATATCACTGCATTATTGAGTTTAGATGCTGACATATGGCGCATGCCAAAGCTTTTGCAGTCAAAATTACTATCTTCATTTATAGTCCTCCTTTTCCTAAGAATTTTTCTAATAAAGTCTTTTGCTACATGCTATTAGTATAGTCAAAACTAAATATAAAGTACCTTTCAAGTCTTTTAATTTTTTATTAAGTTTGCAAAATAATAGGATAGCATAAAGCTATCCTAAATATGAAATCATCGTCTGTTAGTTCTTCGTATATACCCTTCTGGTAGCCGTTACCCTTGGTTGAGAAAAAAGTCGTGTGTTTTGTCTCTGTACTTAAACCATTAAGGACTAGCGTTTTACAAGGCTCAACCAACATAGAATTCTTCGAAACCCTAAATTCGTAAGGGCTGTATTGGCGTTGTACTTCAAGTTTATAACCTATGTTCCTCAGGCCAGACCCTCATAAGAAGTCACCAATATACTTCTCTTCGTTGTCCATTAGTTCCTTAAGCAGGGCATAAACCCTCTCCTTTAGTTCATTCTTGTCATCGTAATGGAATTCGTTGAACTTTTCCTGGGCCAAAAGGCCTATATACTTACCGTGTAAAGACTCATCCCTCAATATAAGTGATATTATCTCTCCACTAGATATCATCTTTCCCTGACCTGCCAAGAAAAGCGGGTAGAAGAAACCACTATAGAACAGAATGATTCAAAATACACTTGTAGCCATTGACATATAAATTTAGGTGTGTGAGTGTTGTACTGTCTTAATACTAGCTTGGCCTTATTCTGTAGAAGAGGCTCCTCCTCTATCCAAACAAAAAGGTCATTTATCTCCTGCTCTGACAGAAGGGTAGTAAATATACTCGAATAGCTCTTGGCATGAATTTCTTCCATAGTCCCCATAAATGATAGGACAGCCTTTCTCTGGAAGTTGTCTGTCAAGGCCATCATGGAAGGTATACCGTCATTACCCTGCTTGGTATCCAAAAGTGTAAGTCCAGCTGGGACCCTTTTGTATGGGACCCTTTCACTCTCATAGTTGGACAGCTAGGTATATCCTTTGAAATTGGCACCTCTTCAGGCAACCAAAACTGCTTTACATTTTCGTCCCAAAGGCTTGGGTAAAATCATCATCCTCTGTATCCCAATTAACAGCCTTGTGGACCGTATTAAAAACATCTACATGATTTTCCTTTGTCATAATTTCCCCCGTCTAAAATAAAAGTCCTACCTACACAGAGCATGATAGGCATTCATTATTTAACTCTCTTAACATCTTAGTTCTTGTATAATAAAGACTCTTCAGACCCTTCTTATGAGCATATATATAATATCTGGCTACCCTTCCCTGAAATGATCTTATCATCTGTAACTTGAAAAAGCGAAAAGTAGTTGAGATTCCCTGGTCACCATGTCTTGGGCGTGACCCTATCTATAACCTTGAACATGTCATGTTGTGGCCGATCTATGAAAAGCATATTTTCATTAGTCAAAATGGCATTGGGTAGATTGTAGTAGAGTCACCGTATATTCAACCTCAATCTGCTCTGTAATAGGCATGATAGAGGTGTATAAATTCTGAACATAGCCCCTGTTCTGTGTTGGAGCTATAGCCATCAAGTAGGCATTGTAAATTTCAACTTCCTTGACCTCATCAGTAACTTAGCCCAATCATTCTTATCAGGTATATAGATACCCTCAAATAACTTTTAACCTGGTCAGACTTTGGCTTAAGTCCTGCTCATAGTACTTACCCTGGGACATCCTTGCCCTTCCTTTGCATACTCGGACACTGACCTTCGGGTTTCCTTCCTCTCTCTTGCTATTTCCATTGAAGTCTTGTTGTATAGTACCTCATCATGGCAAAGAAAACATCCTGTAAATTCAACAGCATGATCTGTCGCATACATTATATTATTCTTCATTAGTATGTCTGCGGGTTCCTTGGCCCCAGACCTATTGAATGACTCTTGTATTTCCATCTTTATAGTAGGCACCACAGGTGGTGTCAGTATATCACTTACGTCTGTTAGGAACCTAACCACCCAGTGTCTATGTGTATCAACCTCCTTGCTTTCCATTAGGTTAACTATATTCCAAGGATCTAGGTTACAATTACATCCTGACCCCATAGCGCGCCAGTCCGTAGACTCTATGTGAAGGTTCTGGTACTGGAAAATTTCACAACAAGGTTGGACATCCTTATCCTTCCCAGGTCCTTAAAGGGTATGGTCCCTATTGTATATCTATATGAACTATGTGAGGGTAGCCTGACTCCATCTGTGTAGCCGCTATCCTAGTCAGGTGCTGTCTGGATTGTTCCTTTTTCTGATATCAGGATCTGCTACTAGCTTGTCTTTTCATTCCTCCATATTTAGGTCATCTAAATGAAGGCCGTACTTCTATAGATTGAGGTGTGGATGAAGGCATAAGCCTGCTCGTTCTTTTCAGCCAGCCTCATAAATACATCGGTATAATAGCTCCGATTGAAAGTGTTGCTAGTCTAACCTCTCATCACCATTTATCTTCTTAGTAGTATCCATGGGCGTCAAGTCCATGAGTACGTTTGGGTAGACTGCACCTGCACCCTAATCTAGCCCCCATCTGGTGAGTAGCTAAAAACCTGCTCTCTGTCTTGGCAACACCAACTACACACTGGCACCTCGATTCCCTTTATAGACTCAGCTCTAGCCCTCAAGTCTAAGTAAGGTTAAGGGGCAACTCCTCCACTATCTTTGAAAATTGGTTGTGAATCACAACTGCATAGCTTATACCCTCACATGAATCTTCAACTGTCAGCAAAGCAGCTCACTAGCTGTCCAGCCTCTTCCTACCAGATTAGGAAGGTTGGAGTAGCTGGCTTAGAGCTCACTGCCTAATCAGTCTCTTGGCTGCCACTCTTGCTGCACGGCTGTTGTCACCACTTGCTATGGCTAGTGGGCAAATCAATATCTTATCATTATAATCTTCCAGTATATAGTCTCCATCCGTCTTCAAGGAGCGCGGTTTCATAAAACTTGCAGCACTCATATATGACTGGAGAGCTAAATCCAAACCTTTATATACTCGTATGGGTCTCTATAAAGTCCGCCTGTACTTGTCAATTATCTCTTTTTCATAGTAATCATTTCTACTAGGTAGTTAATCTTGTCTGATATAGAGATCAAACATAGACCTACCATCTATATGGAATCCCATATGGGTATAGGTCTAAAGGCCTCCTTGTCCTTGTGAACTGGTGCCTACCCTCAATATACAGCCAACCTCATTATTCAACTCCGCACCCAACTGGTCATTAAATATGCTTCCTTTCTCCAAATGCCCTTGGTTATCTATACCGCAGGAAAAAATAGCACCTACAATGTATCATGGAATTCCATAAGGAGTAGCAAGAACTAATAATAATGTACTACAGCGCGCGTTTTGTTGTAGTTGGGCGTAGGGTGTTACCTTACTGTAAGGCGTGTTAATACATCCATAGCGGTCACTGCATACAGGCTGCTACACACTGGTACGCCAGCCCATCATGTCTATATCACCGTTAAATGGCATCAGTATGAAACTGGTGAAGAATATCCTGGCCTTTAGGGTGCGCACATGTCTAGTCTTTAGCAGTTTACAGGGTAATACCTGGAGGTGTAACTCTCCACGGTTTGGATTACCTGATACTATAGGAGTCTCTATTGGGGCCTTGCCATCTCTAACAAACCACATGCTGCTTAGTAGGTCTATCTCTATAAACTCATTACCCAAATCTAGCAGTTTCTCTTGTGTAGCTGTCTGGGCGTACTGGCTTCCTATTGTTTTTCACTCTTCGCCCTTTACAAGCTCCATATGAGTGAGTCAGTTTCCTTTCCTATCTATCAACCAGCCATATACCACAATGTACTAGCTTACCACCTGTAGATGCTGATGGAATTTCTAGCATCTCCATATGTAGAATACTTCACTACTAAAACCATACAAACTCTTGTATCCTTGCTTAGCTCAACCTTGTAGTCATCCCTCAGAAGCCACGTTAAACAGTGCTTATGTCTTAGTTCCGGCTACATAACTTTTCTTTTCAAAATCGTATACTACCTTGACCTTGTCATATTCCTTCAGTGGGCTGTATGGCCTTTCTATCCTCTTGTCATCAGCCTTGTTCTTCTGTGCATGGGCAGATGCTGGATATTCAACCTTTGTGCCTCTGCCTTAACAGAGCTATTTCTAGGATTCTTGACTGAAGCTTCTGTTGGTGCTTCTAAGTCACCCTTGTCGACTACATAGTCCTTCTTTTTCTCGTAAACCTTGAGGAAGGCACTTGGAACCTTTATATACTTCTTATCAAATATGAACAGTTTCTTAACTACATCGTTTAACGGCTATCCCTTGCTACATTTAACTGCATCAATATTTCTTGTCTGGAAACTGAGTGGCCATGCCAAGAAGCCCTGGTCAGCCTTTGTACAGCTGCACTACCATCCTTAACATGGGCAATTCCTATATCAGGCCCGTTTATGGGAGTCCTTTACGTCATTTCCACCACTGATGTTGGAAGCTTGTAGTTAGCCGTCTTATCGCTATTCTTGTCTATATCTTGGGGTTTAGGATACTGCCTTGATGCCATTATTAGTATTTACAATTTTCTTTGAATACCAGACAACCTGCTATATCTCATAAGACTGGTTATTAAAAATATACATAATTTCTTCCAAAGGCTCTTAAATCCACCTTTTAGGTAAGTCTTCCATACTATCAATCTTTTCATCTGCTACAAGAATAGGTGCCTTAACACTCCTGCTTTCTTCCTGGACTTTTCTTCTGCCTTTACTTCTTCTTTATTTTCCTGAACTCAGTTCCTCAGACTAGCTTCATACTGGTCGAGTCCCTTTACTTCTTCTGGTTTTTTTCATCCCTTCTCTTAAACCATCCTTTCTTCTTGCTGGAAGCCTCAGGCTTAGGAGTCTGGTCCTGGCCCATATCTGAGTTCAATTGCTGGGTCTTTAGTCTTTCTCTTTCACAATTCCTTCTCTAGTGCTTCCCTTCTTTGTTTACTCTTGCTTTAAATTTTTCTTCTTCTTCTTCTGCTCCTCATGCCTTATTTTTTTCAGCTGCAATCCTTGATTCTACAACCTTTAACATCCTCAAATGGAGCCACTTTCTATATCTATATGCTTGACCTCATTTATATTGATATCAACCCTAAATTTGCGTCAATATCCTTGATTTCCTTTATGGGCCCATATCATATATACCTAGATTTATATCCTCCTCTGTCCTTATATCATCAACTGTAATTGGAGGCTTGTCATCTGGAACAACCTCATTCTTGCCTGTCAGGTAGGCCTCCTCCTCTTTAGTCTCATTTCTTCATCTTCAACAAACTATCTTTTTATCACTGTCTTCATACCGGCTACCTTAATCTTTCATCTTTAGCTCGTTCTTACTGTTTTGGTTATTTTCTAGCCCATACATAGGGTGTCATTTTGGCTTTCTCTGGCTATAAACCTATCTTCTATTTTTCTTAGTTACAAAATCTATTATGTCGACCTTTTATCCCTACTAGCATCAAACCTTGGAAGTAACTTTGCAGATTCATCTGGCCAAGGTCCTCAAACTCACTTCCACTTCTTTTCGTTGGATTTAAAGGTCTAGTTTTATTCTTCTTTTATTCTTTTTCTAGTCTTTTCTCTCTAGACATGATTGTTTCCTTTCATACTTAAGTGTTCTCAAGCCCTTATATATATTTAACATTAGATTATATGCACATAATATGCTCTTATATTAACACAAAAAATTACTAAAC